>CAAGKR010291092.1_pt1 | contig 132194 bp, 235 predicted proteins | sample 2556971 | NCBI WGS metagenome assembly CAAGKR01 (sample SAMEA5207829, study PRJEB30636) | soil metagenome | biome: forest; feature: boreal; material: soil | place: USA | collected 2011-09 | depth 1 m | reverse complement strand
GCCACCAACCACTAAACGCCAGTAAAGCGGTTGGCATAAAACACAATCAAGAATGTGCGATCCTGGCCCGTTGTGCTTCTGTGATGGTTGGCGCTATTGTAACAGGTTCATGGCAGTTTGTCACTATTATGAAGAGGGGATAGATAGATCTAGAAGGGGGTTAAATGGCCCGATCCCGAAAACCTCACGCGCGTCTAGTTGATACAGTTTCAAATAGGAAAGATACTGACCTAATTTGAAACGAATTATATACTCCTGTCCATTAGAACCTCTTGCACATCTCCGAAAATACCCCCTAGTTTTAGAGCAAAAAGAGGTTTTCGAGTATTGACGTAATATGCTATAGTTAGTAGTGTGTTCTTTGGGAAAACGGCGCACTGAGAAGACCGTAGACCCGTCTTAAGGGTACTGAAAGGCAATTCTGCTATACTGGATTGAAGTCATAGGCATCGGTTACATTCCCTTCGATCCGTTTGAGGATACTGAAAGTTGTAGTTGGTCTGGTCTGCACTGGTTTGTGTTGTGGTGTTTCAGACAGTTCTGGAAGCACAAAAGAGGCTCGGAGCAATCAACTCCGAGCCTCTTTTGTTGTGCGCGTTTATCCCTGTGCCAGTGGCGTTGTCGCCTGAGACGGTTTCACGATTGCTATCTTCTGTGTCTTCTCGCTTGCATTCTCCTGTGTCGTCACTCCTACTGGTGTTAATGGCTTGTCAGATACCACGTCACCAGGGATAGGACTTGCAGCATTCACACTCTCCTGTACTGTCGCTATAGGCGTCACATCAGAAACAGGCACTACTTCTGGTATACTCTCAACCGTTTCTGTGCTGACAATTGCAGGTGGTATCGTTACATTTGCCGCATGGATAACGACCGATGTAGCAGGAGTAGTGACTACAGGCTGTGAGGCAGGTGTAGTGGGCTGCGTGAAGTCATTGACGGTATCACGCAAGGCTTGTAATTCTACCATGATATGAGTAGGCACATACCCATACAAGCCATAGCCGAATGAGACGCTAAACATGGTAACGCTTGTCAGGATAATAGTGCCGACATTGGCGACACTATTAGATATGGAATACTGATATCCTGCTTGTAGTCCTGCGTTGACTGCACTAACCAGCAAAGAGATCAAGAAGTTCAGTAAAAGTCTTTGATCGCTTGTCATGGGCTTTCTTGCTAGTGGCATAGTTGACTCCTGAAAATATTATGTACTCCTGGTAGTGTTAGCCCTAACAGGGGCAGGACAACGATCAGAACGTTTTGTAAAGTGAGTTGCATAATTGACTCCTGATATGTTATTTGCTGAGTAGTTTACAATTTCATCCATGAGAGGCGTATTGTATAAGACTGAGGTGGTACGCTCAAAGTCCACGCGATGTAAATTCCGGTTGATTGCTCTGTGCAAATGTGTCGATACCCTTCCATCCTCATATTGATCTATCTCAATTATAACATCCTCATGAACCGTTGACTATATAGGCTTGACTTTTTGATTGAAACGGTATACAATGTGTACACGTTGAATATACAGAAAGGGGATGATATGAAAAAACAAATTAGTATGAGACTAAGTGAACCTGCTAAGTTTCTAGCTGATAAAGTTGGCCAAGCAATGGGTGGTTTTGATCGAACGTCAGTGGTAGAACTGGCTATTCTTGAGTTAGCTCATAGCGAGTTACAACGCGGTAGATTGAAACCTGAAGTGATGCAAGAATACCAAAGAATGCTTCATTCAAAGAATGGGTAATTTGTAGTGATGCTGGCAAGTGTTACTAGCACCTGTCAGCAGATGAAAGGGTTGGCTTTCACATGGAAGACATTGTACCATCAAAATATTGCACGAAATGTAAGGAACTTAAAAATATCACGATGTTTTTTATTGATAGGAGTAGGCAGGATGGACGTTCTGTGCAATGTAAGGAATGTAAGAAATTGCCTCCTCTTCATTCGAACAAAGCGAGGAAGGAGGGCGTGCCAGATGGATATAAATTGTGTATCTACTGCGGAGAGGTGAAGGCACTTGATAATTTCTACAAAAGCGCAAGTGCCTCCGATGGTCATGCTGGACGATGTAAGGTGTGCTATGACGCCAAGGTACATGAGTGGGTTGAAAATATAAATTATACAGAAGTAGAGGAGAAAAAGTGCTTTACTTGCGGCAAGGTGAAGAGTGCAAAATCTTTTTCAAGAAAAAGGGCCAGTAATGATGGCTATAATTCCTCATGTCGCTCTTGTACCACCGCTTATAACAGGTCAAGACACTCCTCTGATTTATATAGTTTACATAAGCAAAGAGAAAACAATCTAAAAAATGGCTATAACCTTACATTTACAGAATACGACGCGATTTTTCAATCTCAGAGCGGCGTATGCGCGTGTTGCGGTCGTGAGGAAACAGCATTTAGCCGTGTCGCCAATTCCTTTCAAAGATTGTCGGTTGATCATTGCCATAGAACAAATAAAATACGAGGATTACTGTGCTCTAATTGCAATACAGCATTAGGTTTAATGCATGAAGATCCAGCCAACGTAAAATCTCTATTGACCTATATTGAAAAGTGGAAGGATATAGATCAGTAGAGCAAGTTGTTGAGAAGTGAGACGATGTAGCCCGTCTCACTTCTCGTAGTGACATATTCCCATCCATCATCTTCGATTTTCACTAGTATATCATCCTGACGAATTCTTGACGAGACTGCAATATTGGTAGGAAAAGGTATTGACTTCTGTTTGGTTTTGTCGTACAATACAAATAGAGATTGAGTGAAGTTAAGAGGAGAGCAAAAATGAGAGTCAACCAGAAGAAATTGCAAGACTACCGCAAAACACACGGACGAGAGATATTCTGCACAAAGGAAGCCACGTATGACATCGTAGTTGCTCAGTTCTTGATTGAGCAGAGCGGTAAAGATGTTGAAGTTGTCGATGTAGAGACTCTGGCTACTGAGTGCGGTTTCAACTTCCAGCCTGTCAAAGAAGAAGACGGTTACTCTTTCTTCCAGCGCTCCAACTCCTCTAGCAAAGTAGTCATCGACAATGAGCACATTCAAAAAGAGCTTGACCTGAGCAAGCCCCTCATCTTTGCAGACGGGCAAATGATCGATGGACACCATCGCTTGTATCGCGCATTCATGCTAGGTGTAGAGACGATGACATCCTACACGTTGACACCAGAAGAGGCGAAAGCCTGCTAGAAAGGAAATACCGTGTTTAATCTTCCGTTGAGTCAGAGTATAGACCTTGAATTTAATCCAAACAGCAAGGATGGAACTTTCCGTTTTAAATCGTGGGCTGGACCCCGCCAATTGTCACTTACAGCAGAGGAGGTGTTAGCATTGGTACAACTTATACAAGCCAATGCAGAGAAAATTACTCAAGCAATTGAGCAAGGATAGGAAAATGACAGGTACAAAGGGAATGGGCAAGGGAAATACAAACGCCTCTCTTGCCCCTACTCAGAGACATCGTGTAAAGTTCAGTGTGTCGATTTCAGGAGAGTCACTTAATCGGTTAGTAAAATATATTCAGGTGACAGGTTCTCAGGAGAGTGTGACCAATGAGCAGATCGCAGCAGCAGGACGCCAAATGCTTGAAGAGTGGATTGAGACTCTTGAGGTATAAAAGAGAGGGAAGGCAACTGTCCTTCCCTCTCTTATTTAATGTCCTTGCAATTTCGTAACAACATTCTGGCTCGTCACCAATGCCACGTCAAGTCCCTGTACTAAAGGCGTTGCACTCTGTACTATTTGGTCTATATCCTGCTTCATCAAGTGCAGTCCTGAGATTTGCGCATTTAGAGCGGTGATAGCTTCACCAATAGCACCCGACGCTGGTGGGGTTTGTGCTTTGAGTGTAGCGATCTCAGCATTGGCAGTTTTGAGTTGAGCTTCCAGTGTTGAGACTTCGTTATAACACCAGCCTATTTCTGGCCCTGCTGCACTCCACTTGACGCCTTTGGCTTGTGTCCAAATGAGCAAGCCTTTGTTGACGAGTTGGCGTGCTCCTGGACCTGAACTGGCGTGCATCTCGACTTGCTGTACTTGCTGCTCATTCTCAATTGGTTTCCATCCGGTCGGATCTTCACCAGCCTCTAGCGCTTTGAGTGCTTCGTCACGAAAGCCAGCCTTGAAGTAATGTCCATTGGGCGTATAGGTGAGTTTAGTTCCATCATCGTGAAAGGTTGCAGGTAACATAGAAGTCTCCTTTGTCGGATCGAAGGTATCGGATGGTTGTTGTAGCCAGGACATCACAATGGCTGTAGTACTGGTTAGCCCGTTCTGTAGACGTGTAGCGTCATAGCGTCGTGGACCGCGCCTGACGCCGTTGTTATCAACGCTAGCGGTATCATGACAGAGTAGGTTATTATCTGACGCTATCCCTGTTGCTACGATGATGTGATAGAAGCCCGTCGTATCCCATGCATACGGTTTCGCACCGAGATCAAGATCAAATACATCATCTTCAGCAACCGCAATGATGACAGGATAGCCATGTCTAAGCCATGCCCGTATATAATCGGCTGTGAGGTGGTTGGTCTGGTAGCCAAGTTCAGTACTGCCAATGACTTGATAGTGAAGCCCTGCATTCTTGATAACACTCTCTAATGTTGCCATGACCATGCCATTGTTGTTGCTGTATACGTCAGGCCCGTCATAAACAGCATACTCACGATCAGCCCACGAGATGATATCATTCGCATTCCCAGTTGGCGCTTGCCCTGGTTTTCCTGCATCTTTAAGCGAGGAGACAGAGTAAAATCCACACTTATCGACGCTGGCTCCTGCTCTGAACTGATCGGTGTCGATAATGCTGCATACTTCAGCCATAGATGTTATTCCTTTCAGGTATGCCCGCAATGCATCCCACGGGAACTGTGGACCTGGGCAGTGAGCGCGTGTGAGTGGCGCTATGGATGCATGAGATTTGATATGATCGGGCGCAATGTTGTATTTCTTACTGAGATGAGCGACAAGCAAAAACAGTGCGGCTTGTTGTACAGGAGTAAGAGGGAGGCTATTGGTTGCATTGTTCTCGCATTCAATCTCGATAGCGTGAAGATTGAGATTGTCGCCATGAAACTGATCCCAGAATACATCGTGCCCCGCTTCAAGACAGCAGTTCCCGCCAGCTCCATCTGATTCCAACACGTACTGACAAGTGACACCAGCGCGATCTATACCGTAGTGTACCGATGTCTCTAGCGGTGTTACACGGAAGTAGTCTCCCAGCTCCTGTGCAGTCTGATCAGGATTAGCGCCTCCTGTTCCATGGATGACAATAACTGAATGAGAATTCTGGTTGATGAAGACACGGCTTCGATCAACCAGATACTCGATTGCTTGTGGATAGTCTTGAGACATTTTATCGCCTATCCATCAATGCACGAGCCTGACCGCCAGAAAGATGATATCTATTACGACCGCAATGACGGTAAGAATAACCATGATGATGTTCAATGCGTTCATACCAGACCATCTTGTCCCATCTGATGCAGTGCGTGTGCCTGCATATGTACCCGTGGCGGGCCAAGCAATGCAGACGAGTAGGTTCAATATGACGAGGAATTCGAAGTTTAATAGTGTGCTCATGATGTGATCTCCTTGAAACTATTCATTAACAATAATAACTGTTCCCTTGTATGGCTTTTCGTGCCAGATGATGTAGATTGCGCACGCCCACAGTAAGAGCGAGATAAAGACACCTACGATATCCAGAAACACCTTCTCTGTTCCTCCTTTCTCACGGTTTCAGCACAGCGACAAGGATGCTGGCAGCGGCTATGACGACCAGGATTACGCTAATGATAATGGTCATGATGGCCCGCGTATCATTGCTACCTGAATGCACGGCTGCTACTCCCTCGCCTACGCCCAACTTCACCGCTTCAATCGCAATCACGCGGTCTTTCAAATCGGTGATTTTGTCGTCAGTCGCCTTTGTCGATGTTGACAGCAGTGTTTCCACGCCTTTGATCCGTTCAGTTGTAGCGGTCTCAGACTTCGTGATACTCTTTTCCGATGATGCTGTTTGCGCGGCCACTGCCTCTTTCTGAGCGGCCAATGCGGCATTTAGAGCATTAGTGGTATCCTGTTTCTGCTCAGCCGTACGAGCATCAAGTAAGTCGAGTCGTAGGATAATTCCCGCAAGCTTCTCGTTGAGCGAGTTAAAGATTCCCCCCAACTTCTCTGTGAACAGTACGTCCTGATGTGTGATTTCTGTCTGTATCAGGTTGCGCAGCATCAATTCCAGCCTGGCACTCGCCTCGGTTGTTAAGGTTGTCGGGTCGGGTATCGGGCGTATATCGTTGTGACGACCGTCTGATTGTTCAGTCACGACCTTACCTCACTAGTAGTGGTTGTGCAGTATCTGGTAACGCTAATGGTATCTTCGTAAAGTGTGTGAAATACTCTGAGAATGGTAAAGAGAGTTGTTTGCGTTGCCGCATCACGCCATAGGCAAACCAGAGCGAATAAAACAGGTCTACCGATGGAAGAGATAGGATAGCAGGATGTTCTAGCAGCCACCGTGGAGGCATAGGCAAGATAGCAGGATACGGCACGCTACCACGCTCGTGTAGGATGCTGTGCAGTCTCAAGTTGTGCATGTACCGGAATGGCAGTGTGTAACCTCTCACAACGTCCTGAGTGTCCACAAACGTATCTATGAGCTTATAGAGTTCCCTGATCGTGAAACCAATGTTGAGATCTGTATGCGCTCCACACTCGCAATCTGGCATCCTTAACGTAGCACCCAATGCACTCTCAGGATTGAGAGAACTATAGCCAATATCGTCAAGTGAGGCACTACAGATAAGACCGCATGGTTCCTCATCCTCACCAGGACGGTGAAGACATTGCCATGTAATGATGGTGTCTTGTATTGATTGTACCGTGTTGCAGTTTGTTGACGGTATCATTCTCATATATGCCTCAACTAATAATTTGCAGTCGTGTTGCCCCCTGCCCTATTATTCACTCCTGTGGTTGTCGAGAGACTAAAGACCTGGAAGCCGTTCACTGATAACTGGCTGGTAGACGGAGTTCCAGACATACCGCCAGTTGGAGCGAGAATAGCGGTGTCGATAGTGACTGATGACAGTGTTGTACCTCTGCTGAGAGTGCCATAATACCCAGCAACGACACTGCCGTTTGTGTACGCCGGTCCTGCGAGGAAATACACGCCTGTCTCCGATTGCCCTGATTGGCGTGAAAGGATGTCAAGTAAATTGTTTATGTCAACTGCATAAATTGTGTTACCAGCCACGACAGGTGTAAGCGTTGGCATAGGTTATTTCTCCTGCAAAATATCAGTTTAAGTTCAGAACGTAATCCGAGGTCAAACTATTTGCCGATGTCTTAATATATACATAAAGTGCATGCGTGAGCAATGTGCCGCTTCCTAGCGTACTAGAAGCATTATTGCCCCATATGGCAGCATTGGTGTAAGTTCCATTGGCATTGCCTGCACTAAAGAAAGTAGAGACATTGACGCTATTTCCACTGACTATTGCTGCTGATGGAACTGCTCTAAACAGTTCTCCAATCATCGTGACATCACCAGCGCTCACTGACGCTATGGCTCCTGTTCCGACTGCAAAGTATTGCGAGAAAGGCGTAACCGTTGTCCCTGTTGTGCCAGTACCTGTCAAGATATTGTTGCCAATATAGTTGAGGATGGCAGAGCGACCGTTCAAGGTAATGACATTATGAGTTTCCGCAACGGTGTATTTATCCCTTTCGTGCTCTGAGAGACGCGGCCACCACTTGCCAAACTCTTCTTTCGTCAACTCAGGTGGTAACGCTCGTGCAAAGATACGCCCGACGACAAACGCACGCTCATCTATCTTCTTTTCTACATGTACAATCATGCCGTGTCCTTTATGTTAACTGTACGTCGAGTACCCATACTTTGTTGAACCTCCACCATAGACATATGGCCCTGTTCCTCCTGCTGTCCCTGTCAGACTCTCGCTGTAATACAGGTTCTCCTGCAACATCTCAATCGTGAGCAGAAGTGCTGTACTACTATTGGCGGTATCGGCTTGCAACGCCGTTGCCGTATGCCGCATTGCATCGGTCATGGATGGACGATAGATCCCACAGGTGTAGGAATAGACATTGGCACCAGCTCCTTTGCTTTTTACTTCAACCTGGGTGACGGTGAAGGGCTGTCCGACAAACCCATCAAGAGCGCTATTTACAATCACCGTCAAGCCACGAGGGATATAGAGTGATGTGCTACTTCCTGAACTGGTCAGGTCAAAGGTGAGGATATCAATTGGTTCTGAATACTTAGCAATCTCTGCAATCCCTCGTGTTTGTGCTGTAGCGCTATCAGTGATGCTTGTATCCGTGACCTTGCTACAGAAGTGTCTGCCATACTTGGCAACTGATTGGTTATCTTCAACCAGGACCGAGACATTCCTATAGGTAGGGTAGGTGATGAGCACGTTATTCGTGCCGCTGGCAGGAGCCGTGTGAAATGAGATAGTGGATGAGTTGGGATCATAGAGTACCTGGATACCTCCAACATTGAGGACATCCTGTCCATTGACGCCTACTTTGTTGGCAGAGGTAGGGGCATAGGTAGCACCGCCAATCGTCACATTGCTAATGTTTTGTGGTTTACTTGCCAGTGGAAACGAAGTAGTTGAACCAGTGCCGCTAAACACATCCGTTTCAATTGTGTAGAATTGCCCTCCCAGCACTTTGACGCTATTGGTGAGTTGGCTTCCATCCTGTTCTACAATGTAGTTCTCAGGAGGGAACTGCGTGATATAATCCGCATTCTCGACATTGATACCGATGGTTGCATAGTTAAACGGTGTATCGTTGTACCAGAGGTAGTTGTACTCGTCAACGAAGTAGATAAAGCCTGTTGAGTCTGAGAGCGTGTTGAGCACATTTCTAAATGACTCATCGACGAATGAGACCGAGGAGATGGCTTGCCCAAATTGTACTGTTGTGGAAGGTTCGTACTCGTTTGGCTGTCCGGTGTAGAGTGACGTTGAGAAATACAGCGTCACGAGGTTATTGATAATCGTCTGATCGGTAGAGGCTGCATACACGCCTGTGACGAGTGCGCCATTATCGATCACATCTCCTAGCGGTAAGCAGTCTACTTGATACTGTCTATTTGTTCCCTCGTACTCCGCTTTCAGGTTTTTGATATAGCCGTTAAACAAGAAGCGCATGCGTACTGTGGTCTGATCTGGCATGAAGATACAATCAGTTTGTGATGTTGTGCAATCCTTCGATGGATAAGAAACAGGAGTTCCGTCAGCAAGATTGCGACCAGCAAAGAGTGCAGGTTCGCAACAAATGCCAACGACATGTCCAGCCACACCACCATTGCCAGTCCTGACAGCAGGTCCAAACCAGATGTTCCCACTATTGGTGCCTGAGACGGTTGCCTGTGCTCCTACGCTCACGCGTGCGTAGACAGCATTGGTAGGTGCAACCTGCGAAACTGAAATAGTCTGGTAGGTGCCGCTCACAGGTGTTGTTGCCGTACTCGTCTGACTACCAAGAAGATTGTGACTCACATCAGTAAATTGTATTTGTATAAGTGACTTGATATTGCTGATGGTGCCAGTGCTATAGGTGGTCGTGTATCCGTAGTAGGTTTGTCCAGGAAACACTTTTTGAAAATACGTGTTTCCTGCATCCTGATAGATGGCACTATAGTTATTGCCACCTGTATAGGTCGTATTGGCGAATGCGGCTTTCATGCCATACGTGTTACCATCATAGGCATACAACAGACAAGACGTAGCAAGCGTGTTATTGAGCGTCCAGAGACTCGGTACCGTCGTACTGCCTGGACCTCCTGAACTGGCAAGCAAGGTATTGATGATCAGGTTACGTGTTGGTTGCGCAATCGTGCTCCCTGATCCCGTCTCATCCCAGACCGTGATAACATCTCCGATGTTTAAGGGGTTCTGGCTTCCAACATCGTAGTACTCAAAACTGAGTGTCGAGAGTGGATCAGTCGTCGCGCTCTTGAGATCAATGCTCTCAGGATCTACAGAGGTGAGAGAGGATTCGATATCAAACCCATTAATCTCAATAAACATTTAGTTCCTCCTCCCGCTTGCCGTTTGCGGATGCTTGCTCTGTAGCCGCGCCTGATCGGCTATCAGTTGCGCCAACTCCTGTGCATCCTGCTTCGTCCACTTGCCTTTTCCACTATGGTTCACCGTGATATGGTACTGCTGCTCTAGCTTCTGGATATGCGCCTCTTCGCTTCGTAGTGCTGCCTCTTCACGTACTATCCTCGCATCGTAGGCAGAGCGTTCTTTGGCAGTCTTGAGCTTCGGTGTTTTTGATGGTTCTTCTAGCGCCCGGATATGCTTTTCTAGCGTGGCTTGTAGCTTTTCCAGTGCGAGTGTCTCTCGTTCTTTCTTTTTCTCTTCCGCTAGATTGCGCTTTGCGGTGGTTGCCATGCCTTGTGCATACCCTTTGTAGTCCGATCCAATGAAATCAAAGACGTGCATAGGCATAGCCCCGTTTGCTGTCCCTGATATTGCTCTTGCAACGGCTGCTGCTGCTCTAATTGCTGCCGCCTGTAAGCGTGGCGTAACGTTATCGAGTCCCTCAATGAGCGTATTTCCAAGATGAGGCATCCACTCATCGGCAGTGACGAGCGGACCTACATCCGGTTTGGTGAAGTGCAGAAATTTCGCAACACTCCCAGCAACATTTGAAACAGTGGAGGTAAGGTCACTGATTTTAGAGGTAATGCCGTTGATGAAGCCCTGCAACATATCTTCGCCCCATTGCAACGCTTTCCCTGGTAAACTTGTGAAAAAGTTCTCTACGCCAGTGATAAAACTACTTACTTTTTGTATTCCCTGGTCCTTGAGTTCCTGTACCTGACTAAGGAAATTATTCTTTGCTTCCAGTATTTTCGAGATGACCATTGTTTTGAGATACTCAATATGGGCAATGAAGTCATTTCTTAGCGCCAGAACATGACCGATCACATCGGTTTTTAGCTCAAGTGCTTTTCCGACAAGATCCGCGACTAACTCTTCAAATTTGGCGGTTGCCTGATCTTTGAGGTTTCCTAACCAATCAACCCATCCACGTACCAACGTTCCCAGTTTGCTCATTTGATCGCCAATCCATGAACCGCACATATCAAGAAAGCGTTGGAACCAGTTCTTTTGCGCTTCAATCATATCGGCATGGAGTTGCTTTTGTTTGGCGAGTTGCGCCGCTTTATCTTTCTCTGCTGCCGCCAGCCTTTTGCTTTGATGTTGTAACTGGATATCAATCATTTTGAGTTGATGTTGCAACTCCATACGCTCAGCGGGATCATGGGTTTCCCTGAGCTTCTGTAGCACGCCAATACGCTCTTTGTCGATATTGGCAATCACCTTCTTTGCTTGTTCTGCTGTATTGGTATCGGCAGCAATCTTCATCTTGACATGTGCTTCTTCGTTCTTGATGCGCAACTGCTCCATCTTCCCTGACAACCAATCCGTAATTTGACCCCAGTGCTGGAAAACAAGAATAATAGCGGTAACGACAGCAATAATTGCGATAAGGATTATCCAGAGCGGAGCACCCGCTATAGTAACGGCAAGCAACCCTCCTGCTGCCGCAAGCATTGCCGGGACAACAGCGACTAAAACAACAACCGCCAGTGCCGCCAATACTCCGCCTAAGACTGCAACGGCGGGACTATCAGCATGCAAGGTCCCTACCCATTTAGCAAATCCGGTAATGAGTGGATTAAGCGCCCCCATAATTTTTCCAAGAACAGGAAGTAGTTTTTGCCCGATCTCAATTTGAGCCTCATTGACAGCCTGCTTTGCCTGATCCATCTGGAAGTTGAACGTCTTCTGGACATCAGAGAAGTCCGTTACTGATGATCCGCTGTGTTTATATGCGTTAGCAATACTTCTAGTATTGTCTCCGAGATCTTTGAAGCTCGTCCCTGTCATTTCGTTCCAGGCTTTTACCTGTTTATTGCCACCTACTATTTTTGCGGCAGCAGCATTGAATGCAGCAGAACCGACAGGGAACTTTTTTGCGAGAGCATTATAGATAACCTGGATCGTATCAGGGAGAGACTTTTTCATATCGTTGGATATGCCCTGAGTTGTCAGTCCAATACTTTTGAGCACCTTTGTAGCAGCAGCAGCAGGATTTTGTAGGGATTGAAACATCTGAGAAAGGTGTGTTCCTGCCGATGCCCCTTTATCGCCAGATGCTGCCATTGTTGCCAAGGCACCTTCAACGTCGGTCAGTTTGACACCTGCCTTTGACGCAGTTGGAAGCACCCCTGTTAAAGAGGCGTTTAGGTCATCCATGACCATCTTGCCATTGGCTACTGTGGAGATGAAGGAATTGACGACAGGAACGGATTGAGACGATTGTAAGTTATAATTATGGAGAGACGTGGTAAGTACATCCGTCATGCCAGTAAGGTCAGCATTACCTACCTTAGCGCCCTGAGCTGCGGCTTGCATCACTCGTAATCCATCGGCCCCTCGATACCCTGCGCTTTCCACGGTGAACATTCCAGCAGTGAGTTTGTCGGTTCCCGTGGCGGTATCTATCGACATTTTAAGTAAGCCTTGACCGACCCCATGTATATTCTTTTGAGACTCACCAGCACCCGTAACAAGCGAGGTTAGTTGCGTCTGGAAGTTTGCAGCCTTTTGTACAGAGGTAGCCAGAACGATACCAACACCAGCAAGAGCAGCCGTTGCTAGCCCAGCAGCCATGCCAAGAGGTCCAAGACTGCTGATCACGCCAGAGATCGCCGACGAGGCGTTGTTAACTCCGTTTATTGCGAGGTTTAAGCTATAATCGCTACCTGCCATATTACCTGCCTGACTTCGTTTTCTCTATCTCTGCATCGATTTCTGCTTGTCTGTCATTCCCAACCTTCCACTTTGCATCTAGTGCTAACCGAACTCTGGTTGTTTCCTCATACGGAGCGTTGAGATATTCGCTCCTGCTTCCAAAGATTTGCCATAGTTCTATCTCGATTAATTCGTCTGGGACTCGTTCACCTGCTCTGAGTTCGTTGCTGTAGGATCTGATGCAGAGGTCGTAAAATCCGTTGGCTGTTGCACCTTTGCCTTGTTCATCAGGGAGCCGATAGCGTCCATTACGGGCGTCATATACTCAGTCGGCAGCTTTGCCATGATCTCAGTGCGCTTCCGTCTTCCGTCATACAGTGCAACAGGGACGTTATTGTCTCCCAGTAACATCCAATCATCGATCATGCATTGCAGTGCCGCTACCATGTCGGTATCGGATACCGACATGGGTTTCCCATCAGGTCCGATGCTCACCTGTTGCGTGGTAATGGCTTTGATGTCGCCAGCCGTGACCACACCTTTTACTTGTATCCACTCGCCTTTGTCCCATCCAGGTTGATCTTCAATCTTGATTGGCGGTCGCTGTTGACTATTAAATGCGCCCATAAAGGCACCTCATTTCTAGACTAAAGGTTGAAATTCGGCGGCATCTGGCTATTTGCCCATACCAGCTTGTAGGAGCCGCCAATGCCAGGGTCGTACTCACCAATGCCTGAAATCGACGCCTCAACGTAGTCACCATCAGGCTTTGAGGAAACAGGGAACTTCAGGATTTTCAAGGGAATAGTGATCGCAATACTCTGCTGTGCTCCTGCTCCGACCGTACGTGAGGTGAAGATGATGTACAGGTATTGTTTGGTATTTTGCCTGAACGCTTCCATCTGAAGAACATTGGTATAGTCAATCTTGCCCTCAAAATCGATGCTGATCTTTTTGCGATAGACGATGTTGAAGTACTGATTGCCGTCCAGTTTGTAGATTTCTTTGAGTGGTACTTTGATCGAGATTTTGCCACTGATCATGTCACCAAAGATGGTCGTACCTGCTGCATTAGTGAGAGGGTCAAGATACACCTGACATTGCCATCCCGCGAGAGGTGGGTCCATCGGTTGTGCCAATGTATTGACCTGAGATGTTGACATGGGGTTAGTCGTGCGATTGCCAATGATCAGACGATCTTGCGCTATGCCTTTGCTCGTGACCTTCAGGTCTTTCTCTGAATCAAACTCAAACGTCAGTTCTTCGAGACACGTATATGGCGCTATCACTGAGTCGGTACCTGTGTAAAACTCTACAGAGGCGCTCTGAGGGGTGAGCGAGGGAATGAAGGTTCTATTCCATCCAAACACGCCCGTGATAGCTAGCGTGGCGCTGGTAAAGCCTGTGATGGTGAGTCCAGAGGCATTGACCCCTGAGTAGGTATTCGCACTGTAGAAAGTACCATTGGTGCTTCCTGCGATAGTCTCAGTAACCGCCTCACCTGTTCTTGCATCGGTTCCTGCGATGACGACGGTACCAAGCACCGACGCACTGACAATAACTAAGATGAGCCGCATCCCCGGCGCTGTTGGCTGTGTGGTAAGCGAGAGTGGTGAGCCTGACACGGCTGTGGCCGCGAGTAATACGGTTGCGCTTCCCGGTGTCGTGGTTGGTGTTGTTGGGTTTGTTGCGCTATTCATAATCATGTAGGGTGCCCACATAGAACTGTCAGGATACAATGTCTGCTCAATGGTGACATCGGCTTTGGTGCTAGTCTGTATCTCATGGGTGTGTAGGTCAGGCAACGCGCGAAACTCGACTGGACTATGATCCCCTACGGTCTTTTCTATCGATACCGTTGCGGGTAATAACACTTTCGCACTAGGCATCTGTCCTATCTTGATATTGCTGTTCGTGAGTCCAGTGGTTGTGATACCAGAAGTGTTGATGCTTGCATAGGTTGCAGTCGTGACATAATCGAACTTGCTGACTTCCTGGTTCTGACCAGTCGTGACCATAATCGGGATCGTTGGCGTGGTCTCCGTTGCCGCATTGCCATTGATATCTTTACCGGCAACGGTGACGGTGCCCGTGGCGGTATTGCCATAGACGTAAATATGCAATCGAGAGCCTGTGCTGTATGATGGCTGGTTCGCTGCACTTGCGGTTGCCGCTACAGCAGAGTAGGCTAAGATGTTGACGAGTTCTCCAGGCGTCGCTTGTGGCTCTAGCGCAAGCCCTAAACTGCCTAATGCAGGGCTACCCATTAGCGTGCATCTCCTTCATTTGGTGTGTTTTCAGGCTTCTCAGGAGTAGGCACTACCAGTGGTGAGGCATCGTAGGCTTGTTGCTGCATTGGTAGTTGATCAACTACTTCCATCTTGTCAACATCCACCATGACGGTTTGCCCTCCTGAGAACCATCCGATTAACCCAGGAATCGGACCTGATTGATTCATATGCACAGGTCGTATATTTTTACTCATTGATAGTTTGCTCCCATCGGCACGTTGTATGTCTGTTTGACCTCAACAATAAATTCATGGACAATAAATGAGTCTCCACCCATCTCATTGCGGAATGATATCTTTGGGCTTCCTGGCTTGACTCGACTGGATTGCACGCCCGTAATCCCTGTGAGGATTGAGCGTTGCTGAAATAAAGGGATAACCGTATCTCGAATGACGATGAGATTAGCCACGGCTACTGCTGGTGTGATGCCTGCTTTCGTATAGGAGACGCCAGAAGTAACCATGAAGCCCTGAGAGTCGCGTATCTTCTGATTGGTGGTGAAATGTTCGCTATCATCTTCCATCAGCATGATTTCACACACAGGATCGGCATTCGTCCAGTCCTTGACCGCTCCGATCTCGATAGTGGCGTAAATATTGAGCGCGACGATGAGGGAATTTATCTCTAAGAGTATCCCTTGCGTGTTTGGCAGTACGCTCATCCTCCACCTCCTGTCATCTCACCCATCACTGCTGCAAATGTGGAGTTAATGCTTCCATCTGTTGTCACTTGCTGTAAAGTGTCTCTCATGAAAAATCCGGCAGGATCATTGGGAAAGAAACGTCCCAGGCTATCTGGACCTTTAAAAGAAAACTCACGTCGATGTGCATAAGGGACATCAGATGTAATACGTGTACCATCAAATGAGAAACTATTGTCCAGTACTCCGTTTCCATTTATCCAGTGCGTGTTAGATGGGATTAACTGAATGATATGAGCAGCAACCTTTGCCTTCATCGCTGTTCCAACACCATCCATCCCTGCTCTCACACTCTCGAATTTGCCAATCAGTTCAAGTACATTCGTGGTCATTTCAAAGTCATCTGCCATCATGCGTTCCCTTCGTAGAGGTGCAACACGCATTCAGTATGCCCGTCTGGAAATGGTTCTGGACGCGAGACAACTTGATAGTAGACCGCAAGCCCAGTGATCGGATCGGTATTGTCCTGATCGATCCATGCGTCACCTCTGAGCAATTGCGTATTACTAGGAAGCATATCAATATAGCCATCAAATACGTCTGATGGATGCGCTTTGTCGTACTCGACAGCAAGCATAGGGTCTTTTTCATCGATCTGTACAGAGACGCCCGTTGCTATCGTTGTACCACCTGCTCTATTCGTTTGTGATGCACCACGTTGAATGGTGACGCTAGTGAGGATAGACATTAGGCCATCCTCGCAAATGCACAATGTTGTGTACGTACAACGTTGCTAGCAATGCCTGCTTGATAGTTGACAGTCACTTGATTCGCAGTAAGTGCTTTCGTGTCAATGGCTGCTTCATCAATGATGCCTGACCACAAGTCTCCTCCGTTGTCATCTCCAATTTGAGCAGTTCCATAGGTGATTGAAAGCGTATCTGCGTAGGTTCCTTGCGCTACGCCGTTAACGTAAAATGTGACCGTTACTCCATCGTAGGTGCCTACTAGATGATAAATGCCGTTACCAACTGCAACACCCGTGAAGTTGATAGTATTGTCAGCAGTATCCAAGCGAAACTTCTGTGATGTTGTGCGGTAATACATCCACGCGATTTGTTTTGAGACATTTGTTCCTATGGATACGACGCCATTGAAGCCACTACCTGATACTGGAAGTGTTCCTGGCATCTTTACCCATGCTTCCAGTGTCCAGGGATTCGCACCCGTTGGCAACCCTGTTGTTGGTAGGTTGATCAGTCCAGATGTACCGTCAAAAAGCATGGAGCCGTTAGGATCGCCTTTAATAAGTCCAGCCTGCGCAACGGTCACACCTCCACTCAAGGTGCCGTCGTGTCCGTTACCGCTACTATCCTTTGCTGTGGTGCCCGTTAGTTCACCAAGCCGATAGTATACGACTGGTTGGTTGCGCATAATGGTGGAGTAGTACGACATTACAGCCAACCTTTCGCTACTATGTTACCGGCAGTACTACCGTTTACATTTGGCGTTCCTGCTTGAAACAAATGTACGATGAGTGTTTGCACATCAAAGAAAATCGTTGCCCCAGGTGCAAGAATAGGACTACCAGCCGTTGCCGCTACATCTAATTCAAAGTTGAGATTAGTGGAAGTATTGTTTTGAATCATTAGGTGATTAATCTGCGTTGTACCTCCTGCACCCCACTTGAAAGAGTAGTCGGTTGATGATGTGAGCGCCGCCGCATTGCTTCCGTATGCCGCCACGTAGCCAGATACAGCGCTCGTGAGAATAGGGAGCGCGTTATTGCCAACCGCAAGAGATGTGCCTGTAACCGCCTGAATGGTTGCGGTTGCGTTGAGGCTTGCGGCTGTTGCTTGCGATATAGGCTGTGTGACTGCGCTTCCGTCTACTTTCCATGCCGTGGTATTGGCGGTATTTCCAGGCTGTACCGTCCACGTTCCCGCTTGGTTGGCACTCACAGGCGCGGTATTGAGTACGCGTGGAATGGTGAAGAGTTCAAGAACGCCAGTGGTGCTCCCTGAAGTCCATGCGGTTTGCCGTGCCCTGAAATAGCGGAAATTTACTGGCCCTTCATAAATGCCTGTATTGGTAGTAGTTGCCGCCGCCGTTGTCGAGGAACTTACCCGTGCAAGGTTGACGCTCTCGATTTGTGTGGCAAAGTTATCGTTACTCGCTTGAAAGGTAAGTGTGCCACCTGTCGCTATCGCTGTTATGTGTAAACTTAGCCACGCGTACCCAGAAACATCAGTAGAGGCAACAAGATCAGCATTTAGTGCCCCTGCACTCAACCCTGACTGTTCTGCAAAATCACCTGTTGTTTTGACATTTCCCGCGCTATTGACGGTTATTGCGGTATCTCCTGCCACGCTATTCTTGCCATAATTGGAGATGCGCAACTCACTATTGCTCTGATCAGCTGCAAGAGAGGTGCCTGTTACTACCTGTATCGTTGCGGTTGCGTTGAGATTAGCAGCCGTTGCTTGCGTTGCGGCAGTAGTAGAACCTGAGTCAAGTACCGTATGGAGGTTGGAACCTGTTGCTTGAGCAACGGTAAAGTTCCCGCTTCCTGCGTTGGAGGTAACAGTGCCACTCACAGGTTGTGTTACACCACTCCCGTCTACCTTGAGCGCCGTCATCGATGTAATGCCTTGCACGCTCAAAACATCAGTAGACGCTGTACCAGCCGTGCCTAGTGCCGGTTGTTTTGCTGCCGTTGATGCACCTGTAGGAAGTGGCAAAGACGCTGCTGAGACAGGTTGAGTGACTGCTGAGTTATCCACCTTTACGGCACCGCTTGCTGAGATCGTGGCTTTGTTACTACCAGCACTGTCTACTAGTTCAATGCTTCCAATCAGGTTAGCCCCTGCTGGCAATGCATTGACACTGACAGTTCCGCTCACAGGCTGTGTCGCTTGCCAGAAGGTTCCTGAGACGGGTTGCGTGGCTGCGCTTCCATCTACTTTGAGCGCGTTCGCTCCTGTAACCGTCGCCTCATTTGCACCACTGTAGATGCCTGTTCTCAGATTGCGGTTACTAGCGGACTCTACCAGAAGCTGCTGTAAATTGGTGCCATCCGACGCACCTACAAGCGTGCTAGAGGTTGGTATCGCGCTTCCATCAGTTCCTACCGATGGATTCGTTGCGCTAATAGAGCCTGACACGGGAACGGCTGTGCCACCTGCTACACCTTGTATTGTGACTACGCCGCCTGCTGGTGTCCCTGCTATCCCCTGACCTGCTACCTGAAGACTCCCACCGGCATTGACACCAGCTTTTTGTGAAGTCGTTGTGGGATCGTTGATAGAAAGCGACGAAGCTGAGAATGTCGCATTGACGTTTAATGCGCCATGCTTGACTCCTGTGGTTGCATCTGTAGAAACGGAAACTATTTCTACTGTTGCTATCTGATGCCCTGTTGCGTCCCAACCCGCAACGGCGGGCGCATTGTTATCATCTTTTGCTGCCTGTCCGTTACCCATGTAATCCCCCTGATATCAAGTTACGTGTATTGACAAAACAGATTTTGTGGTATACAATGTACATACATTGGTTATACACAAATGAAAGGAAGTGAGACATGCCAAAGAAACAAACCGGGATGAGGCTCAGCGATGCAGGTATACGGCTTGCTGATAAAATGGCAAAGATATTCGGCTCCAATCGCACAACAGTGATTGAATTGGCGATTAGGGAGCTTGCTGAAAGTGAGTTACAACGTGGAAGATTGCGCCTTGAGGATATTAGGGAGTACGAAAATAGCTCTGCAAAGTGAGATTTGATATGTTGGCTGGCAAGTACCGTTAATACTTCCAGCCGTGATGAAATGGAGTTACCCCCTTCATGGAAAATAGTGTACCACAAAGAAAATGCACGAAGTGTAAAGAAATTAAACCAGCAACTAGTGAATACTTTCACAAAGATAGCACTCGCGAAGAAAAGATTCGTGGCATTTGTAAGGTGTGTGCAAATGACGCTAAGCGAAAACATCCTATTGTCACTAAAGGGTACAAGCGGTGTAGCAAATGTAAGGAGGTTAAACTTGCAAATGTTAATTTCGCTAAAAATGCCGCTAGAGGTGATGGTTTGCATCACTATTGTCTGGAATGTAGCAAGATAGTAAAAAGGGAACGCTACTACAAAGATCATGAACAGAGCAAATTGAAAAATAGATTGTATTATGTTGTCATGAAAGATCGAGTAAATGAGAGAGATAGACTCTATCATGCTAGGCATCGTACCGAACGCAATGAGCGTCATCGCAAGTATCACGCCGCAAATCGTGAGCGTTTTACGCTTTATCATCGCGGTTACGTAGAAAGGAATAAAGAAAAAATTAGAGAGATTAGAAGAAGAGCACATATTAATCGCAGGGCAAGAAAAAGTGGCACTCCTGGCATAGTCACTAAAACACAAATTCAAGAGCAGTTGAAGCGTCAAAAGTTCCGTTGCTACTATGCCGCGTGTGGTTTTGCTAAGTTTGAGAAACGTAATGGGAAGTATGTCTTCCATGTCGATCATACTATCCCTGTTTCTCGTACTGAGTTGCAACCGCGCAATGATATCTCTCATCTTGTTCTTGCTTGTCCTGCGTGCAATATACAAAAGAACAACAAAGCTCCCTGGGAATGGCCTGAAGGTGGCAGGTTGTTCTAGTCGTAGTGTGGAGGCATTCATAAAAGGTGCCTCCATCTATAGCCATCGTCAAGGGGTAACATACTCATTTATTCTTCTCCTATGCGTCCACTCGGAACCAGAAACCTTCAACAACGAGCCACTCAAAGGTTCTCCCGTTCTTCGCGGGGATAGCACCATCGGCAGCACTTGAGGCAATGTTCGAGTTCCCTGGTGTAGTATCAAATGTTACCGTAAAAGCCGATGTATTGATCACGCTTACCTTTTGCCCCGCAAACGTCCCTACTTGCAATACAATGCTCGTCACATTGCCTGCTGGATTTACACGAGCAATCCCAACCCCTGACGTAGTAATCGTGCTACCATTCGTGATTGCCGTTGCGCTGGCACTCGCCCCATAGCCAATCGTGCCATTTTTTACCTGCGCGCCTGTTGTAGAATAGTTGTCGCTATATTCGATGAGTGCTGTTCCGTTGACCAGTTCAAGTTTCTTTCCACTCGTATTCATGTTGATGATATCGTTGACGGTATCGTTAAGCGTGAAGGCTTTGTTGGAGGCAAGTCCGTAGTGTAACCAGCCACCTTTGCCTGTCGTGCCATCTGGTGTTGCGCCATTGGGAATGAGTTCTACATAGGTTGTGGTGTTGACAGAGCCAAAGAGCACTTTGTTGGCGTTGGCGTTGTCTACCAGGCTCACAGGGCCACGTATAAATCCATTGCCTCCGTCATTGGCAAACCAGACTATTCCGTTCGGTCCTTCGCAAAGGCTGTAGATGCTGTCCAAGATATAGGCAAACGGTGAGACAGCAGTAGCGGTTCCCCCACTTTGATTTGATGAGTTAGAGAAAGGTTTACCAAGTCCAACGACATTGATGCTGTAGCCTGTGAGTCCTGTAACCGCGATGCTTGACGTGGCAAAGTAGGCATTGACGCTGGTAAATGTCCCGTTGCCTGTTGCTGAGACTGTTTCACTAAGTGCGTTTCCAACGTAGTCTGTACCGACAATCGCAATACTTCCACTGGCTCCCGCGCCTGTAATCACGAACTGCAAGAAAGTGCCAAGGAGCGAGATGTTCGTTGGTGGATTCGTAAGTGTGATCGGGCTAGAGGTAGCCGCACTCTTGAGAGTTGAGGAAGCAACCTGACCTATTTGCACGCCAGAGACGCTATAGAGTGGAGTCCCGGTGTTGTAGCAAAAGATGCTTCCACCTGACCAGGAGAACTTGTTTGCAAGTATCACCAGATTGACGCTATCAGACCCCTCCGCAACACAATTCGAGAATTGAGCGCCTGTGGCTTCTACTAGCCACGTTACCGCGCCAGTGCCCTGCGTCATCCCGTATCCATGACAGGAGACAAAGAGCATCCCCGTGGCATTAGGACCGATATAGAACGCATGGCTATTCGTCTGGTAGGTAAATACATTGGTAAATTGAGTGTCGTGTGGACCTGTCCAGTTCACACCAATATTGCCTGCATCATGGAACTTGCAGTTGATCACCTCTGCTTCCATGCTATCTAATCCACCAACAATACTGCCACCGTTCCAGTCAGCACGTAGACAATCATTGAGCGCATGATGGACTCTCAGATTTTGCAAGATGAAGCCAAGACCGTAAAAGCGTATTGCGTACGACGTACCTGATTGATTGGTTTTGTTGGCGTCAATGGAGAGGTCTTGAATAGACCAGTTAGCAATACCGCCTGAACTACTTCCACCAATTAGGGCAGGCGCGTTATATCCCTGGATAACGTCAGTGTTAGACCCGTTTTTCAGTCGGATGTTTGTTGTGGTAATGCCAGCGCCTCGCAAGTGAATATAAGAGTACAGGATGAGTCCAGTGTTGAGGTAGGTTCCACCTGGAAAGAAGATCTCTCCACCTACCGTATTTGTTCCGTTGGTTACGCCGCCTGCTGCTGCATTAATAGCCGACTGGATAGCGGCTGTGTCATCATGGACACCATCTCCAACTGCGCCAAAGTCTTTGACGTTATAGACTGTCAGGTTGCGTTGTACTGTGAGTTGATATGGCATACTACAACGCTCCTAGAACTACGATGTTAGCGGCAGCCGTTCCGTTAATATTCTGAGCGGCTGCCGTGTAGAGATGGAGTGCAGTACACTTCTTCGGATAGACAAGCATGGAGCCTGGTGTAAGTACAAGAGAGCCAGCAGAGGCTACTGCATCAAAGGCGTAGTTGACGTTTGCCGATGTGTTATTCATCAGGATAATGCGATTGACCTGAGCACTAAAGGTATAGGGCGTGTCACTGCCTGCATTCGTAGTTGCAGGGGGTGAGGTTGCGGCTATGTAGCCAGCCTGCTCTATGTCTTCTGTTTGTGCCTGTCCCGCACTATTAATAGTAAGCTTATTCACTCCTCCACTGTCTACCAGTTCCACGCTACCAATGACAATAGATTCCGTCGTGATGAGTGTATTAATTGAGCCATCGCTATTGACCTTGAGCTTATTGGCGTTCGTGGTGCCATCCTGAATGATGTTATAAGCAGGTGCCGTATTTGTGCCAATTGTCCCACTGGCAACCGTCACAATTCCTAACTGTCTCGCACTTCGATCAGAGACATCTACGGTGCCGTTGACGGTCTGGATAGCAGGAAAGAAAGCGACATTGACCGTTCCTGTGATCGTCTGGACACCAGGGAAATTGTTGATGCCAATGTGACCACTGCTATCAATCGCAAGATTATTGAGCGTAGAGGGATCTTGTACATTGACGATGGTAGCCATTACAGCACCTCCTGTTGAGGTTGCAACTTCACTACGATCTGGCTCATCACCATTTGAGCGATAGAGGTTACGGCGTCGGCACTGATGGTATGGTTCTCATGTTTGCATCGCTCAAGTTCGGCAACTCTTGCGTTGAGTTCTGCAATCTGATCGTGCAAGGTTCCCAATTCTTTCGCAAGTTGTGTTTGCAAATCTTCTTCCATCAGGTGTACCTCTTATAGTTCTTGAGCGCTTCTTCAGCTTGTATCTCTAGTGGGTGTTTGCCTTTGATCAACTGCCATTGATAGGAGAGTTTGCCTTGCCTTTGCCCCACAAGTCCAAATGGATTCACATATTGTAGCATTTCGAGCGCAAGGTACAACGAGGTTGCATAACGTGCATCATCAGGTATGGTGTTATATCCCCCTGAATACAGGACTTTAACGAAACCTTCGGGTGTAACCACAGTCCCTACGCGGAACCTCAGATAACCAGAAACAGACTCAACAATGATGCCACCTGTAAAAGTAGGGTTGCTATTGTCATAAATAAGATTATAAGTTGTATCGAAACTATAGGCATGATAGAGCGTATATACGGCTTGTATTGGATATGAGGTGAGAAAAACTATTCTTGTAAGTCCAACCTGTAATGCTGGTAGGTGAGCGAGAGCTAGTTGTGCGGCCTGTGTTTGCAACGCCTCTGAGTAGGGGTCAGATTGAGATGCCTTGATAGCCTCCCGTATTTCCTGATAGACAAATTGTATAGGTTCACCTTCGCTGTGTCCGAACTGTAACGGTGCTACAAGGGTGAGTGTGCCTGGATAGGGAGAGACCTCAGATGACGAAACCGTGACACCACCCGGCGCAATGACTACTGTCTCTTTCGTGCCTCCTGTTCCCACGATTGCAGCATTTTCAGCTTTGTTATCCAGTGTCAACGTACTAGTTACGGAAAGCGTGCTCACTCCTGCTGAGACCGTTGTTTGTACCGTAGTGCTCCCAGGAGCTTGTAGCCGACGCTCACAGAAGGAATCTACGCGTTGGCTAGCTCTCTGTATCAACTGATTCAAAGAACCTTGTGGAAGACGTGTAATCAGTCCTGCGATCTGTGGACTCATTCCGAGAGGGGAGCTTTCTACATCAAGAGGATCGAGATAGAGTCTAGGCATTATCTCCTCCTCTCATGGAAAAGGACAGCACGCCACGATCATACATTGCTGTATCAAATCGTGTCATTGTGCTATCCTTTCAATCGTTCAAAACTACTTCCACACAACCGTTGCATCTACTGTAGCAGTGCCTACGGTGACACTCAGTCCAGTGGTAAAGGCCACATCATAAGGTAGACTAAACGGCGCAATACTCGCTGCAAACGCCCCCAGAATGCCGATAACAGGTGTAGTGTTCGTGATAGCGTCGTCAGCCTCAATCGTTGCCGTTGACGTAGGTTTGTTGACCACAATGGCATGAAGCACGCCAGGGCCAGTCTTCACAAGCGTAGTAGCGGCTGTAGTGACACGGGTGTAGTTGTAACCACCAATCCTGACGGTTCCTTCGATACCCAATGTCACGGGCTTGAAGATAGCCGCCGCCATTGCCCACGCTTCTGAGCCTGTCCACGTTGCGGTAGGGGTAATGCCTCCAATGGTTCCCAGATTGCCGGAGAATGAGGCGAACTGATACAACCCGGCTGGTGTAGCAGGCTGTAGCGTTCCTGAGTCGTATGTCAGACCAGAGCCAGCAGCAACCACCGTAACCACTGCTGTACCGATAGCCACACCAGCAAACGCCAATGCATTCGGAACAGATGGAGCGATTGCAGACGTTGTAGCGGTCGTACCTGTGCCTGTCCCTGTGGAGGTTTGTCCTGGCTGCGATTGCACCTGTGCAATGAGTCCAGAGACTTCATAGATTTCTACTGCCATTGAAGCAGCCGTACCCGCGTTCGTGACGGTGACGGTATTGGCACCTACAAGAATGTTGGATGCATAGAAAATCTGTGCGGCAAAGGTTGTGCTATTTGGAGCGGCAATTGCAGAGGTGTAGGTATTGCCTGCACTGTCAGCAACCGTCATCGCTGTACCGTTACCACAGCCAGCAACAACCACGATGGAGTTACCCGCAACGTTGTTTGTGGTGAATGTCGCCGCTAGCAATGCAACCGAACCTGTACTCTTCGTGGCTGTTTTCTGCACAATGGCTGGCAGACTCACAGGCAGACCGTTGCTGCTACCGCTTGCTGCAAGCTGTACGATACCCGCCGCATAGACTGTGCCATCACTTGCAGTTTTCGTCGTACCTGACTGTTGAGCAGTGAACTGAAGGCCAGTCGGATCGTACAGATCGGTCCCTAGCGTTTTGTAATTACTATCCATAGGCTGTCCTGGCATCTACTTGCCCCCCTTTGTTTTTTCGTCTACCACATCACCAGCCTCTTTATCTTTGGACATGAACGTGGTTTCATGTACCTTCCCTGCACTTCGCCTATTTGCAAGATAAGTTTCAGTTTCCTTTGGTGTTGCAAGCCTGTAGCCAGGTATCTTGCAAATATCCTCAGCATCATGCGCAACCACATGCTCATCTCCATCAATCTCGACAAAGTTTCCGTTGTGGCTGTAGTGACGAGCCTCGTGATGCTCCCCTACAACCTTTGACTCTGACGTGGCAATATTGCCGCGTGTAATTGTCTCGTGATATAGCAAAATCATTGTTCTCGCTCCTTACGCTGTTTTCGCGCCGTATATTTTTGCTCCAAAGAGTCCAGCACGCATTGCCAGCGTCAGGTCGCTAGTAAGCGCAAATTGTCGCGTACGGGCGTTGACTGGGGCTAACATCTGTGTTTGGATTTCATTCACGACAGGTACCACCATGTATTCAGGGTTTCTTGGCAGAAGAAGAATATCTTCGGTGGTACTGGTCAGACGTGGATAGGTAAAACCGTCAGGAGCGGCATTCGTGCTCAGTGTGGCAACCGTTGCGGCGTAGGCTGATGCGGTGGTTGCAGGGACTTGAGGAAGACCAGAGTCAACAAATGAGGTCACTGCTACATCAGACACGTCGAATGCGCTACTGTAGGCGTACAGCGTCTCAGTGCCCGTTGTAGTGCTACGGAAGATGCGATATCCGGCAATCGGAATGATGTTGCCAAATGCGTCGGTTGGCGCAGGGGTAGACCAGGATAGTGTGATCTTCTGAGCAGAGGTTGGAGCAATCGACACTTCAGTCGAGGCATAGAGCATACCACTCTGAGTGACCGCTTCTACGACATAATAATACGTTGCGGAGGATGAGAGCGTACCACCAGAGCTACCAGCAGAGATCGTGATGGTGCCCATCTGTCCCTGATTGCCAACGAAGGAGCTGAGTACCAAGGGGATACCACGATAGGTTTGTACTTCGATTCCAGCGTCCACAGCGATCTTATTGTCAACGATGGTGCCATTTGGTATCCCAAAGTCGTCACGTCCGTAGATCATCGCCATGCCTTCATTGAAGCGCTGTTGCTGCACAAACAAGCCATTGATACGACTGGACATCTTTGGAGAGATATGGAAGAACCAATCCGGTCCCAGTTCCTGAGACACCACGCCACGGACGCTATCAATGGCATTGTCAAGCATCTGTAGCGTAGCGGCAGTAGCGGCACCATTGATCTTGTTGGCAGAGCCGATCTGTACATCAAACCCGTCCCACTGTGGACGCATGGTGTTGAGCGTCGCCTGAGCGGAGCCGTACAGATGCACAATATCTTCATTCCATGCCATCGCTTTTGCAGCACCCGCAAGCTCAAGGTCAAACAGATTACCGTTGACAATGGCTACTTTGGCTGCAAAGGTACTGATGTCAAGTTGTGACTGCGTATGCTTGATCGGATAACCCGTTTGCGCATAATTGGATGCGCTAGCCGCAACCTGTGTCGTGGTTGGTGACTCTGTAGTCATTTGAGCGGCAGGGATTGCATTACGTGTATTAAAGTAGTAAGTGGCAGCGTTCCACGTTTTACGCGGTATCGCCTTATGCAACGGACTATATTTTCTCTGAGCTTCGAGCAGAAGCCGATCTATGATCTTCGGTACAAGATTAGATGCACCAGAAGAAGCTGTGAGCGTTTCTCTGAGCATCTCAAGGGTGGTAGCCATGTATCCTACTCCTTAACGCAGTTCAGTTGCAGACAAGACCTGGAAACGGTCGTCATACTGGACTGCGTACAATTGTTCAAATTCTTTGATGAGTTGCCCAAGATCAATGCCTTCAGGAAGTGGGCACGTTCGATCTGTGAGGGATGTCCAATCAGCATTGCTGATCTGCTCTTTCAAGTAGCGACCATTCTGATATAACTGACCTCTGATGCTTCCCTTTGCGTTGGTGTCCATATTCGATCCTGTTACCAGCGATTTGCGCTGTGGCGCTTCAGTAACCGTCTCAGTGACTTTCTGAGCAGTGGCGGCGGCAAACATGGTACGCATCTCTTCCATCTGCTGAACCTGCTTTGCTTCCATTGCGGCAATCTGTTCCCTGAGCAGTTCAGACTCTGTTTTCTTTGGCGCAACCTGGGCATCGTAGCCCAATGACTCTAAGAGCTTGAGTGCATCTTCTTTCGTAGCCATAGGGCTAGTCCCTTTCTTTGTGCTTTCCATGTTGTTTTTATCTTGTGCCCAATCGGGATTTTTCGCAGGATCATTCGTACGGTCATCATCACCGTCTCCATCAGGATCGATAGCACTTTTCTTGTTATTGACCCCTTCGCAGTTCATCTTGCCCATGCGTGCGATAGCGTGGTGAGCGGCGTCCAAGTGAGCGTCATTCTTAGCAGAGAGTTGTTTTCCAGCCTCTACTACCTTGCGATCTGCTTCAGAGAGTGTGGCAACAGCACGCCGCCATTCAACGGACTCACGAGCAGGAGCGCATTCACGGTTTTGCACCGTCGCTATCCGGTCGTGAGCTTCCTTCACATCAATGGCGTTAGCGATAGGAGGTGAGTCCATACCTTGCATTGGCCCCGATGTCATGGGAGGCACTTCGTACATGCGTTTGCCGTACGTGTCCTGGGTTGGATCGTTGGTCATACCTTGACTGTCGCCAGTGGTAATAGTGGAAGCAGGGATTTGAGCACCCGCCTCTTTGAGTTCAGAAGCACCAGGAGATGCTTCAACAGTTTTCGACATAGTTTCTTCCTTCTGGTGAAACACCTCGTGGATTGTGAGAGATTGAGATGGAAGAGTAAATACTTCAGTGATGGGATTGTTGCTCTTTGCAGACTCTGCGATGCTAACTTGCTGAATACGTGCCACCTGCTCAAGCCCTGGATAGTTGGTCAAATCGATACCGTCTAACTCGATGCCATCACCAGCCACCACAGGCACGTCATAGCGCTTATCTGTTCGTAGTTCTGCATTGCTCGCTCTGAGTGACTCGGTACGGATATAGCCCCCTACAATCAAGCCCAGAGCGTCCCGTGAGTGGCTGGTATCGGCAAGATCGATTTGTGCCATACCTCGTGTGCCTTCACGCCAGATACGTGTAGCGCGTCCGATGAGTGCAGGAGTACGGTCGTTGTCAGCATCATCATGGGAGAGAAAGCAGGTGATAGGGAGCGCGTTAGGATCAGAAATTTTGCGCTGTCCAGAGGCAATGAGCTTATCTACGGTGCTCTCAGGGTAAATTCTGCCGTTCAATGATCTCGCATTATCCTCAATCCAACAAACTTGAATGGAGGCAATGCGAGATCGTGGTGAGCGACTACCTTGAACGGTTTGAGAGGAGAGAAGAGACGATTCTGTCTTGCTTGTATCGTCATCTTGCCACGTCTGAGGCAACGGGAAACCCTTCCTCCGAGCGATGCGAGTGATACGGGCTTTGATTGCGGATTGATCGCCTTTGGCATTGTGCAGACGTGACGCGGCATTGATAACATCGTCGGCAACTTTTATGGGGAATGCCGAATTTTCTGGATCGCCAAAATCGCTATCGTCCATCTTGTTACGATCTTTTTGAGTATAATCGCGTTCAAGTGCCTGATCGATCTTGCCTGCTGTTGCCGTACATGCCATCTCTCGCGCCTTTGGGGATTGCAGGCAAACAAAAAGACCGCAATCCTGAGATTACGGCCTACGCATGCCTACGCATGGCGCTATGGCTCTTTACTTACTTTCTACAACTATAACACACGTCTATACGTCTATGCAAGAGGATGTTATTATCTATTGAAAATAATAAAGAAAGAGGGAGAGACGCGTCATTTTTTGAATAAAAAATACGCAACGTTTCTTTCTCACCAGTTTCTTTCAGAAGTATCTCTTCAGGTTTCTTTCTATGTACGAGGTCTAAAATGTATCGCTACGAGGTCTAAATTCTATAGGGTGAGGTCTAAAGTTTGTACCTCTAGACCTAAACTTTATACCTCTAATTTTTTATCAGCAAAACGGAGCCTGTATGACTTCCTAATTCTTGCCTTATCCCTACTATCTGTTTTTGAAAGAATGTACCCTTCATCCTCTGCTTTCTTGAGTCCATTCCTTACGGACATCTCACTAAGTCCAGTGCCCTTATCCATCCTCCCGCTACTAGAATAGCGTCCATTCATAAAATCATCGATGGTAAGATGCTTGTACTCATCGTCTTCGTGGAAACCGCATGTGTGACGAAAGATGTACAAAACGACCTTCATCTCAGCAAGGTTGTCGATTTGGAGAATGTCGTCTAGCCAGTCGTGGTAAAGTTGGCTGTATCCTAACATCTCACTCAAATCAAAACCAGGATAAACTTTTTGTGATACAGTGGTCATTGTGAAAGGTAACGCTTTCATGATAGGAGCAGGACACGGCCCTAATCGTGTTTCTGCTCATCCCTTGCCATCTTCTCACGTATGGCTTCAATCACCCATTTAGTGCGATTAGGTTCTACCGTTCCAAGATAGTCAATCAAGGAAAGGGGCAACTCAATCGTAGTACGCTTGTGAACTTCTGTGTGTTCTGTAGGACGACCTGAACGGCGTCCCTTCTTTGTCTCTTGCATGATTATCCTCTCAGGTGCATGTAGTTATCTAACTCAAAAGTCGATCTTGCATAGCAAAGGCTTGTGGACTCTACCACTTCTACCCAATTCTCATTGATACGCCGTCGTACTCGAAAGATAGAGCGGTGATACTGACAATAACTCTTCTCTCGTGCTATAGCGTACTCAGGATATTTCCCATGACTATAATCCCGTCTGCGTACGATCCACGTTCTGACAGGTACAAACTCACCATTGACAGGATGTAACCGATATGCCAGTGTCGCCAAATCGTTCTCCTCAAGACGCTTCATCTCAAGTACAATCTCAGCGAGAGGGAGCGTTCTGGTGTAGTCATGGGCAAGCCACGCGGTACCATCGGCATAGACCTCAATTTCTGGTATCTCGCAACCCTTAACGCTTGTATATTCTTGAGCCACACGGCGTATAAATGACTCTGAGTACTTGCGATCAGTACAGAGCATGATAGACGTATTAATTGCCTTCAGGTGCCTGTCTACATCGGTTTCAGCAGGTCCGTCAGTCCAGATGATATCAATAGCGCCTCCCGTTGACCATCGTTCAGATTTAAACCTGAACGCTTTGTATCGGTCTGGATACGTGGCTTTGAGCAGTGCGACAACTTGAGCCTTGATTTCCGCTACTAATGACTTTGCCATGATTGATCTCCCCTTGACTTCAATCTGTATCTCTCATCTGCAAGCATTATAAATTATACACATAATTAAGTCAAGGCTTTTCCTGACCAATATCCAAACTTGTGAAATATTGGTATACTAGGCACGCTTCGGATGAGATGCCAAAGCATGTAGCAAGTAGGTTGAGGGTAGGGCGTTTGGTGACTAGCTATCCTCAACCTCTTTTATAGGAGCAGGAGAATGTACATGAGCACCACTATCAAATTTCCATTGATCGAAACCCATGAATGCGTCCATGCAATGAGTATGGATTGGTCGTATGGTCATGAAGATATTTTGAACACACTCGACCCTGATTTGCTTGATCGCTTATTGTTTCTCGATACATATGATATCAAAAGGCTGGCAATCGTTGATGATATCTTACAGGTATACGCACGCTACGCCAGCGTTGCAACGGCATACGGATCAGGATATCGCAGAATGCAACGTATTCCTACATGGAACATAGAACATAGAGAACATGGGGAAGCCGTAAGCAAATATACGATAGAAACCTTGATGAGAGAGAAGGATGAAGATTTTGCTGCATTAAAAAATCGCGCTATCCAAACAATGCAGACTGAAGATGCGTCACTTGTTACTTCGATTGAAGACGATGGGGACGGGTATGGATACGCTATACTGACATTTGATCGCACTGCACTTGAACGCATTCTATTCGCTAGCATCTATACGGTTAAATCATGGAAGATCATTGAAGGATGTCTTGAACTTTCTCTAAGTTATGCTGGACCTGAGACACCTGACAATAAAATACGTGCTTTCGCATGGGATATGCAACTGGCAACAGGAACAAGCGGCGTAATACACTATACTCTCACACCTATTGACAGATAATTGATGGAAAGAGACCCACTAGAGCAACAAGCACAACTGATTAACCACTGGCTCCGCTACCATACTGACTACCAAGTGCAAATCAACTTTTTGAGCCTTTTCGCCTGTATCGATGTACGGATTGAGAAAGACGGGATGCTCGTGAAAAGTTGGATCGGTGCAACACTGGAAAAGCGATTAGGTGAAGTGATAAAGTTTTTAGAGATTGAGAGACGGAATAATGAGCGATCATAAAAAAGCAAGAATCACACTAAACGAATTCATTGCGGCTTTACGTGAGAGGCCAGACAACCTCTCAGTAGAGGAAGAGTATATTGCGACACATTACGGTAATCTTGAGCATGTTCAGGCTATGTGTGTCGTTGGACCTACTCATTATATGTGGGGGTTTCATAGCGTAAGGCTCTACACGCCACTTAGGGATACAGGAAGATTTGTAGAAGGAAGTTTGCAAGAGGTGGAACAGTGAGTAACAATAACACATGTGCATGGCATGGCTGTGAGGATTATCCTACCAACACTATCAATATCGTGGACGCACAAGAGAACGAGAAAACATATTATCTCTGCAATGAACACTACCTAGAATGTATGAAGACAGAGAACTTGCATCGTATTGCTGAGATGATTGGAGAGGGAAATGAGCAACAATAGTTACACCTGCGCTCTCTGCAAACAGACCTACACCAAAGCGATTACCGATGAAGAGGCCATGCAAGAGACGCAACAGTATTGGCCTGAGACTAAGCAGGAAGAGTGTGGCGTTGTGTGCGATGATTGTTGGCAGAAGATACGACCCGATAGGCAAGTAAACTTTTTTGAGCGATATCTTGCAGCATGGTCACACGGGTTTAAAAGCAATGCCACGTACGCTCTATCACCCTACTCTGATCTATTGACACGACACGACAAAATACAGCGTGATATTTTTCGCTCTGTATTGGAGGATAAGTAGATGGACATCAAAGAGACAGAATGGTATCAGACGAGACCACCACTTATACAGAAGAGGATTGACGAGTATCCTCCACTCTATCTCTATCGTAGAAAGTCTAATGGCTACATTGTCGCGCTGCAGGCTTATGATGAGGGTGAGGATAGGTTATGCACGACCTGTACCGTACGTATTCTACAAATGTATAATCCCCATAAAAACATTGTAACAGAGCGTAGAGTCTTTGGGATACCATTTGAAGACTTAGAAAGAATGGATGTATTGAGGAATGTTGATGCTGAATAACCCAACTCTTACCTGTAAACGTGTTGCGGTTAAACTTCCTGGCAAAACGTGGGGATGGTTCGGACCTCCCGTACATTTCAAACTGAAAGGCTGGTTGGAGTACCCCCTTCAATGGTACACGGCAAATGCAGTACTGGAAAGTATGTGTGAGGGTGCAGTGAAAGAATACGGCTTTGAGAATTGCAAGATTATTGAGGCACCGTCTGAAGAGGTGTATGAGTTAGTAGATTTGAGTGAAACATGAGCATACATATCACCGTACCATCTAAACCGCAATGGTGGTTTATTAAGGGGCATAACGGCATGATCACCTATAACGCTGTATGGTTAGCGGCTAACGCATTTGATTATCGCATGATCTTTGATGGACTAGAAGTGAGGTTCGAGTATCTATCAATTGAGGAAATGCCGATTGTACAGGCAGAGGTGAAGCAGCAATGACACCACCTACAACCCTCTTTCTCGATATAGACGGTGTATTCACCATGATGGATTGTCCAGACCTGAAGATGGAACGTGTTGGCGGTATCCATTGCCGCCCTATCCCTATGGCAAACGCGTTGTTGCAGACGATTGACAAGTGTAATCGTCTAGTACCTATCTGGCTTTCGTCATGGGATATCGGCTCTCTGGAATGGAATCGACGGGCTAACACTCTTCCCTGGTACGTGGGCTATCATCTCACTGAGAAGCAAGAGAAGTTGACAAGGAATGCATTCCCGTGGGATTACCCTGAGTTGGACAATGCTACACTTGACAAGAAGTTGGTTGCAGCACAGTCTTTCCTTTGGTTTCAAACAGGCGATAGGCAGAGCCGTGCTGTCTGGATTGAAGACGGTTTTGCGCCTGAAACACTGGCATGGGCAAAAGAGCGAAACAGCAAAGTAGCAGAGACGATCTTGATCGATACGACAAAAGAGCCGATACGCTCTGAATTGTTGAGTACGTATGAAGATTATGAGCAATCGGCAAAGATGTTTATGGAGAAATATATACTATGAGCGAAGAGATAAACTTGAGAGACTATGAGATTGTTAGCGGACTTGACCCACTACCAAACAATCTTACTCCGCGTGAATATGTTTTGAGGATGACAGGGAAAGACCTTGATGTCCTCAAGCACCCCAACCAAGAGAGAGATTTTACGTGGGATGAAGTCAAAGCAACAGGAGCGGATGCAGCAATACTGAAGATAGTAATGACATGTTCTACCACACCAAGGCTAGTCTTGAGAAAGAAGACGTTATGAATGACGTAATGAGGATTATTAGGATTAATGGGCACATTCAACATGGACTAGGGAAGATTACCCTCTTTGGGAAAGAAGTGCTTTGCGTGGCTCTTGATGGTCATTGTACGTTTGCTAGTGATAGCAAGGATGAAGACGCATTAGAATTAAATGATATACAATTAGACGATATCTACAATCAGACCTATGGCTTTGCACCTGTTTTTGATATTGAAACTCGTGCCCTTTTGGCCGGGACAAAGGAGACCAGCTCCTGAGTATCATCCCAACTGTGGCAGCGAAAAAAGGAGGCCACCTGGCAGACTCAGAATCGAGTCAGATGGCTTCCATTCTTTGCCAACAAGGAGGGGTGGTCTCGTTTCTGAGTGCCAAAGGTGCAAAAGGTGGTCTCCTTTTTTGAATGCCACTTTTCGGCCAGGTGGTCATTAATCTGAATGCCGAAAACAGCACCCACTCAACAGGCGCCAACGCCAGAACTAAAGATACTTGCATCGCGTTGGCTTACACCACGATCTGACACTATCGGTATCGTGGCTGTAGAAACATTTCGAGATGAATGGAAAGCGTACATAGGCACAGCAGCAGGCCATGACGTAAAGTTTGATGAGAGGTTTGTTGCCAAGTGGGGTGCTGCACTCTCAGCAGAAGAAGCACATGGGTTCTTTCCCCATTTGGATAGTACAAAATACAAGAAAGATGAATAGAGCATGAGCGAAGATAAAAAGACACTGAAAGATGTAATCAAACAGCATCGAGAACGTGAACAGGCGACGGGAAAAACGCAAAACTGGGAAGACATCATCGACGACGAATTGAAGATCAGACATATCATGGAAGATGTGCTAGGATGGGAGTGCTTCGGTAGTTGGAAGAGTTATCTTAGAAAGTACGGTGCTCAAGAATGGGAGTTAGGTGCTGGCAAGTCTTACGCAACCCATACACCTGTCGCGTTCTATAGCGGTTGGGAGTGGCGTGTCTTCTCAGCAGATCATGAAGACTTGCGACGCCCATTTGATCCACTACATACTATGACGGATGCGTGGCTCGTTTTGCAAAAGATCGCGTCATTCCCTGATGAACATGAGGGAGCGCGGGACGTAAAACAATCCTTCTTTAATCTCTTGAGAAGCCTGCCAAATGAGCCTGTGACCATGACCTCTCTTGATTTATCAGTTCTAGCAAAATGGACACCTGAACTGATCTGTATAGCGGCATGGATCGCTGTACAAAGTTGCGGTTTCCCGATGAGCACAGTATCTCAGAAGAGTGCGCAATGAACCTCTCGCGTGCAATGCGCTACGGCCCTTATCCTGGTGCTGTAGCATGTCTACAGAGCAACGGGAAACGCATTCTTGCTCATGTATGCAGACAAGGCGGGTGCTTTACTGGCGACAAAGCCTCTACCGTCCCGTATTGGTGGACTGTCAGTATCTCGCGTATCACATGGGAGCAAGTGCCAGAACGATTACAAGCATACTATAATACAGCATGGGCGTACTTTGAACGGCACACACTAGATGATACCATGTCCTACAAATCTATTGACGAATGTTACAGGTGGCTCAAAGTACGCGGTGTAAGCCCACGCGAGGGATGGTATCCAACACGCAATGAGCAGCATTGGGCTAATCTGGGAAGAGGGAAAACGATATGACTAGCGATCCATCACGCTCATTCTTTCAGTGACACCTATCCTGTCTAGGCTACCAGATTGAGCAGGATAACCCGATCTTTGAAGAGGTGTATCAGTCTTATATGACTGGCACGCTCTATGAGGTAGTTCCTACTGATATGTTTCCTGTACTGGAATGGAAGAATATGCAAATGAAAGCGCTGTTAGAGCCATACATGACCATCAATCACTCCTGACATTGCACACTCTTCCCTTGTTCCCATGCCGCTATACACGTCTCTCTTGCGATGAGATGGCTATCCTGACAGGCTCGACAATAGACACGGATACCCTCTGGTACCAGTGTCGCCACGAGCTTGTCACGCTCAAACGGGTTACGCGGACCTGCTATACTGCAAGTGATACGTTCCTGCTGTGGCGTGGATTGCTCAATCAAGTGGCACCTCTATCAGTTCATACAGCGATGAGAACACTTTATCAGGACAGACGTGGCGCGTTCCTGATACACCCTTTACGATCCAATCACCAGCTTGAAGTATATCTCTTCCACTACCGATAGTATCAATATAATAATGCTTTGCATCTCCTGGTGTGGTCACTTCTGAAATTTGCATCTTGACACATTCAAGCCACGGAAGGTCATCAGGATTGAATTGTACCGCCTCTATGATCTTTGTCTTCTCTCTGTAGCGTTGCATCATTGCTGCTTCTCCAATTCGCCAATACGCATCATTAAAGCATCGTTGTGCTCTGCCATTAGGTGTATTTGTTCCTGCAAATCCCTGATGAATGCCTTTGAGTTCTCAGGAACAAATGGTGCCTTTGCTAACTCTTCAGCAAAAATAGCACGCGCCCTCTTCTCAGTCAGATGTTGCTCAATCTTGTCTGGAAGAGTATCAAAAATCCCTAATCGCTCTCGTGTTTCTCGTTTCAAGTGTTCATGGGTAGATGGAGTTCTACGGACCGCATCAAGAATAGTGTCAAGCTCCTCAAAGGAGAAACCACGATAATGAGAGTAGTTTGACATCTATGTTTCCTTTACTGTTATCCTCAGCATGTTTGTAGCACGTGTCATGCATTCCTTGCCATCCTCCATCCAGAAGACACGCTCATACTCATCTATCCGAAGAAGTGTGAACGGGGTTTCTCTCATCTTCTCTTCCTCCCAGACAATCTGATCCCCTGGCTTCCAATCGTCATAGTTCCTATCAAATAGATGATTGCTCACGTGGATTTCTCCGATGCTTCAATTGGCTCAAATCGTCCGTACTCATCGTGTGCTTGCAAGAAGGAGAAGAGTTCGGTACTATATCCACCTGCAATACCAATGCGTATATACTCCTCATCTTCATCAATTTCTAACGCCTTTTTGATGTGAGGGAATATCTTGACAATGCCACGTAACTGACGATCCCCATGATTGATGTCAGTCTCAGAATGAGCATCACACGTTTTGCAGTGCAGATCCCAGTAGTTACTCATCCTTGCTCTCCTGCCTTATCAACACTGTCTTACACCCTTCCCAAAGCGTAGCAATCAATGCGCCTGTATCAAATGACCATCGGTTGCTAGTTTCCATTGTTCCCTCATGGGTAAGCAGATGCAAACGAAAAGCTAACTCATCATTATCTTGCGCATCGAGAAACTGTATCATCTCTCCAAACGATGGAAGAGGCAGGATGAACCCAACACCTGTAACGTGCTCACCAATCGTTTTGCCGATAGCCTTAAGGAAAGTAACGTGTTGCTGGCTGGTGATCTCATCCCATTGTTGCTCTGTGATGTACTGTTTCATAGATCGCCCATAACTGACTTGATCAGATAATCGTAGCCTCCCTTGACATGTACTGTCTGTTGTATGCGTGCTTTTATCTCGACAAGGTGAGGTCCGTTCTCATCCCTGCAATAGAGGCATTCAAGTTCAGGATAGTCAAGCCCATTCATCCCAACGGACATGCAGGGCAACTCTGGCGACTCTACCAGGATAGCCCATTCTATCCCGATGTATTGCGCCCAAATGAAATGCACAGTGTACGATTCTGGCAGCAACAGCCGCTCTTTGATGAGAGCAAACACACCACGAGCACGCAATTGGCGCTGTGTATTACACTCATCAATCTGTATCTCAGGCGCTATTTCATGCAGCAGTTCATCAGAGATACGGATGATACCGCAGTGCTCAGTCGTTGGACGTGTTGGTGTATCGGGTTTAAATGATTGCTGAATTGTTTCCAAGATACCAGCGACAGGAAGATGTATCCCCTCATCCTCATCATTGGTCTGTATACGCAACCAATCAATATCGTTGTGATTGACGACACTATAGTGGTAATTGTTCATACTATCCCTTCCTCGGACCTAACAGACCAGCCCATCTTGCCAAATCATTCGGGCTATTGGAGTATGGATCTGAGTACATATCAGACATTTCTATGCTGCAATGCTGTAGGTAGCGAGTTCCGAAGTCGCTGCAGTCCCAGGAACCTTCTCGCGCCAACCTCAATTTATTATTTGGGTTCATGAACTTTATCGCCTGAGTTACAATATCTACCCATCCATATTCTCTGCCTAGTTGGTCTGCTACCCACTGTAAGCCTTGCTCAACTGCTATCTTTGTTGTGTACTTTGGTACGATAGGCACCGTGACACAACGGCTATCCTGTGCTGAGTAGGGAAAGAGCGCAATCCCCCGTGAGCCTGCTGCTATCACTTGTACGTCACTGAGTTGGATCGCTACATGAACATAAATACCTTTAGTTGCAAGCACTATAGCACGCTCGTACCACTTGCCTGAAGACTTGTATAAGATCAGATCCCCACGCATTATTCATTCCCTTCTACTAGGTAAACTTCGATAGAATGAATACAGTTAGAATGTGCAGGGAAATCTGGTATGCTATCTGCATCTTCAAGCGAGAAATCCCGTCCAGCCCATTCTTGACAAAAGTCTGAACTGCTATTCTCAGGTACAACTCTCACTCTCACACCGTTGGGATCGCCTTCAGCACTACCAGCATCGTCAATCCATTGTGCTGTGCCTACATTGTCGCCTGTTAATTGCGTGTTATCGGCTATTTGCTTACTCTTCCACGGGATGAACTTGTGTATCCACTCCTTAACCTTACTAACAATCTTCTTGACCCCATCGCTAATAGCCTCTTCTGTGATGTCTTCAAGTTGACTGTTCAATAGGTCTCGATACGTTGAAGCTATAGACTCAACTTGTGTCTGTGCCCATGACGCCGCTTTCTTCTGCTCTGTCTTCCCGGACTTCCACGGTTTCTTGATGATGAGTCTCTTACCAGCAACGTCTTGAGCGCGTTGATAGGCTTGTGCCTTAGCATCAAGATAGGCAGAGGCTAGTAGATGTACTAGGGCGTCTTTGTCGCTCTCGGCAAAGAGATAAGCGTCTTTGCTCCCGCCTGACTCTAGAGCGTTCGTACCGCGTGTGTAGACGCTCTCAAAGAGTGCTGTGACGTGGGCTTCAAGTGATTGAGTCTCTACGACACTGGTACTTCCACTGTCTCCACTGGCTTCTTCTGTGTCGCTACTCTCGCTCTCAGCATCTCCAATGTCTGACTCTGCTGTTCCTGAGTCGCTGGTATCACCTGGCTCCTGAACCGAATGTAACGATCCGTCGCTCTGAGCCTCGTTCTCGCTCGTGGATTCATCATGGATTTCAATGCTTTGTGTTGTCGTCTCTTGTTCTGCATTGGGTTGCTCCTCTATGATATCGATGTTATCGTCTTGAATTGGTGAAGGTTGCCAGGTATCGGTCGCCTCAGCATATTCCTGTATGGCGTCTGTTTCATCTTCTGTAGCAATTCCTCTTGACTTCCTTTGCTCATCGTCTTGAGCAATCGATAGATGATCTGTAATCCCAACTCCCTCTCGTGTTTCGCTCGTCTGCTCTGTTGTTGGTGAGACTTCTGGGCTTGTCTCAGTTGTACTTTGCGCAGTCTCTTCATGCGGCGTCTCTCCTCCTCCAAACGGGAAATAGGTGCAATCATCGCCAATACACAACTCCATACCATAAAAGTCTAAAGGTAATGCAGGAATGGTAGTGATAGGCATAGGCGCATCAGGTGCAATATAGCTCAAGGTGAGGTGAGGCGAATAATCAAATTCCTGAGCGACAAAGTAACTAGCCGTATCTAGTGCATCGACTAGCTTCCGACGCCACTGCTGTAGACCATGTACATTGACTAGCGCAATAACTGGCGACAACCAATCGCTAGACTCTGATGGCAGGAAGCGTGCTAGACCACCTACAACACCGTGTAGAGGCTCTGACGTGGCTGCTAGACCTGAGAGCAGTGTTTTGATGGTGTCTTGAGTATGTGCAGGGTGCAACTTCCCTGGTTCCGGCTCAACATGCACGTCTCCTAGGTAACAAAGCGTGATATGTGACTCTGACGCGGGTTCTCCACCAGGAATAGCTAACTGATTAGCCGTCTCAGGATCGACGTTCAAGGCTATCATGATACCCGTATGATGCTGTACGACTTCAGGACGGTTATCTAATTTAGAGGTATCCACATCGCTTTCTTGCTGAAGTAGCGTTTGATCTGATCTTGTGCCATCCACCACCACTGTCTCTCGTCCTGGTAGTTCCTTGCTTGCTTTTTCTGGCGGCGTCTCATTCTGTATTGCCTTGTAGCCTTCATAATAAGAATTTGCCTCTCTGTGTGCATCAGGTGCCAGCGTCAATATGCCGTTACCTTGATAGACGGGCATCAGTATCTCTTGCTTCGCCTCAATCAGCGAGCGCAACTCTGCCAGTTCTTGCTTCAACTGATCACTGAATGCGTCCTCCTGCTCTTTGAGCCATTGCAACTCGTTGATAAGTGTCTGTTTGAACGATATGGTCTCTTCATCATGCGTGTGTGCGTTACGTGCGATGAGTAGATGCTCGTCAGCCCGTGCTAGCGTCTCATTCGTATGCGCAATTGCTTGCTGTAGCGCAAGGAGGTGATGTTCCTGTTGCTGCTCTTTCCCGTCAGGAACTGGCTTCTTATTCTCAGGAGGTGGAGCATGCACAATTGTTGGCGGTGGAGGTGGTGGATTCTTTGCTTTGTCTACCTGCACTTTGGTCATGTTTAACTGTGCTTGTGCCTGCTGATTTGCAACGTCTGCTGATTGGGCTTGTTCAGACGGAAGGCTTTTTAGTCTAGCCACAGGCACTATATCTCTTGATGCTACAATCACTGCTTCATCACCACCCTCTACGGGAGGCTTACCTGATTCAGCACGTATCTCATTGACTGTTGCAGAACCATTACGGATACGAGTGTCATCCGTCTTCACCGTCTCAGACTTGGCTTGCAGGTTTTTATATTGCGTTGTAACCCGCCAGTTCGTAATGCCGAATCCCCCATTTTTCTTTTGCACAATTCGGTAATTGACCTTCTCAAAAATAATGGACTTGAGCGGATCGCACGCATTGGAGATGAGACTGTTATCCTGGCTCTCGCCTGTGCCACCACCAATATTCCCTGACTCAATCTGAGAGACAGCAGCAGGAGGCACCTGATACCCTGCTAATATCTCCTGACGCGTCATGGAGCGTCCTTTGGTGAAGTCCATATCAACGGAGCCTTTTCCGATCTCATTGAGTTTGGCACCGTCGTACAAGACCATCGGCACGTGAGCATTCGCCTGTCCAGTGTAATTCTCTCTCAACCAAACGACAAACCGACTGGCTTCCTCTTTGCTGCCAGGAAATTCAATCCAGAACGGAGGTCTCGCGCCTTTGCGGAAGAACGCTCTCACCCAGTCAGCCATGTGCGCATCAGTATCGGTCGGACCTAAAATACGCTCAATCGGACTCAGGGCTTTCTTTTGTGCTTTCGGATCAGGCAGCCAGAACCTGATTATTTCGTCAGGTTCAAATAAGACGGTATCAGTAGAGTGCGTCATGTTCTGAATATACTGTGTGACCGTTCCATGCTTATCCAGCTTGTAATTCATCGTGCTACAGTCGATCTTATGCAGAGAGAATGGCACGCCAGCCTTGCAGACAATCTCAAGATAGGCTTCACCGTAAATAAGGAGGTCGGTGGCGATAGCGCGTATCAGTTGCAGAAAATCTTCATCATCATTGATATAGTGCAGGAACTCATGGAGGATATCGTACTCAGCCTGGTTCTCAGTGCCTTTTTCCGTGAGTTCAATGACCATGCCGCCACTTGTGATACGCTTGGCTATGACATCCACACAAGCCGATATCCAGACACTATTGAGATAGGCTTGATACAGCGTCTCTTTGCGATCTTGATCAGAGAGCATGCCAGGACCAGAACGGCGCATATCGGCTGTGATGCCCATCGCCTCGGTCTCATCCCATGCGAGTGAGAACGCTTTCGAGAGAGCGGCACCACCACGCTTTGCCCCTCGCGCTTCGTAGAGCGGAATGGGTGTCTTGTCTTGTGGTTCTGCGCGTTCTAGCAATGCGGTATTGCCGTGTGTGACTGACTTGGCTTTGTTCCGTTTGTTTCTGCTACGTTGTGACATATCTATTCTCCACTAGAACCAGCCTAAGCCAGTTGACTCTTCATCAAGTTCCATTGAGAGCATGCCGCCTGTAGGGACAGGTAAATATAATTGTTCCATTGAGCCGTCGAACGAATCGACCATATCGTCATGCACCCCTACCATCGGAAATGCCGCTAACTCATTCAAAAACTTATCATTCCAGAATGCTCGTAACAATTTGACATTGCCACCTTCAGCCTGTGAGGATGCTGCATTAGCACGTAACTCTTTACTCCCAGTGGTCTTATTGCCGTGAAAGGTGTAGCCAGCCAATAAGCGACGATAGAGCGCAATCGTGTTGACACCGCCACTACCTGGCTCTTGCTCCATCCATATTGTGCAATCTCTTCCATCCTGAGCAGATGTATTCTTGATGAGTGTCTCGACTTTGCCAGGTGTGAGTTGCTCTTGTATGACATCAAGGACATAGTAGATACTGTCTTTGCGTCCAATCTTCACACCCGCCGTATAGTCAGGATCGTTGTTTCCCTTTGGCTCCGTAGCGGCTAAATCCCAGTAGCGTACAACCTCTTCAAATCGAGATGGAAGCGCATCAATGATCTCGAACCAGTGACGCTTGAACTTGTTACCTGAAGGGCGAATACTCCAGTCACCTTCAAGTAGTCTCATCCTTTCAACAAGAGGCAAGGCTTTCAAGTTGGCTAGATATTCAGGGTTTTTCTCAAGTAGGATCTTGTTATCGTAAATACTTGATCTGACAAATGATACGGATTTAGCAAAAGGTGTACTGGCTTCACACCAAATAATTTGACCACCTTCACGAATGAACCACCTCACCTCACCACTCTCAGCAGGATTTGGAAACGTTGGGTCAATCCAGGGAGAAAGGAAATCTTTTACCCAACTATCAGCATCAGGATTAGTTGATGCACGAATATAGGGCTTGACACCACATGTTGAACGGTTACGCGAGAGCATATAGAAAAACTGGGATGAACTAAAATGTGTCAACTCATCCCAACCAATAAGCGGCACCTGAGCGCCCTGCCAACTATACTTATCCTTCTCAAGATGCATGTGAGCGAACTTCACTTTTGCGCCTGACTTGAATTCCCATTCCAATGTATTTTCTCGCGGTCGCGCACCAACAAGGGGATAGATGTTTGATGCCTCATCCCACAATCCGCCCTCATTCTTGATCTCTGGATACGTACGCCTGAAGATGACAGCGCCAAACTTTGGATTATTGACATGTCGAAGCGGTTCCATGAGTAGTGCAAAGCTCTTGCCGCCGCCTGCCGAGCCTCCGTACACCACAATGTCTGCTGAACTTGAGAGGAATTGTTCTTGCGGTCCTGGTTGTGGGCGTATCATCATTGGTTCTGCTATTGCTACACTCATTCAGCAGGCTCCTTGCGATCTCTCCCATTGTCGGGGATATACACAACCACACCCTGAATAACAGAACCGCCATCTTTCCCAGTTAACTCGGTCTTTGTATTTTTTACCCGTTCGCCCATCTCTGAAGCAATATCATCAAAACAACCACGTATCTCTTTGAATAAAGGGGCATTGAATTGTATGAGGTCTACCCGTTCAGCACCTGGCCCGTTGCCTATTGCTTTCACATCTGGCAACCATACAAGGTCTTCGTTATCGGTATAGTCAATCAGTTTTTGCGCTAACTTGTCTAATTGCTCTACACGCTTGTGCGCTAAGGCATAACGAGCTTTGAGGATCTTGGAACGTTCGTCTGTAATAATCGTCTCTTGGACTTCAGCTTGTTTTGCATTGTACTCTTTGACTCGTTCTTGCCAATGATAGTGAGAAGACCATGTTTCCAAATGCCGTATGTATGCCGTTGTTTTTCCGAGTTTCTGAGCAAGCTTTGCCAAACTACGATCATAACCTAACAGACAGTACTCATAGAATGCTGCTGCTGCCTTGGGCGTTTCCTGTAGTTTGACTTCACTCATCCCTATTCTTCCCTCTCTTGTACTGGATACACCATCATTCCCCGGCTATAATGTCGTCGAGTTGATCTCTCGATTGCTTCCAACCGATCACAAGGCAACTTCAACCGATCCATACATACACGCAAGTACAGCCGATAGAACCGCGTCTTGAGCGGCTGTCTCAACCGTCGCCACGTCAAATCAAATGTGAGTTCGTTCTGATTTCTCATGCACTCATCTCCCTTGCTGAGACAAACATCATAAGCATTCTCTTGACACTCTCAACATCTTTGCACTCATCGATAGAGCGCCAAAGTTGTGTAATCAGTTCGTCGGGTTGCACATGGGAGCAATGACACGAGCGTTCAGTGAGACCGCTATGCACAAGATATTCCAGTACCGTGTGCTTGCAATGAGCACAATACTCATGGTAGCCTGTTGCATCAACGATGATGGTATTCTCACCTGAGCCGCCGAGGAAACGCGGTCTGCCGTCTTTAGGAAGTGTGTATTCTCTCATAGCGCATCTGGCTCCTTGATACCCGTTAACGTGGTATCACCTATCCTGATCGTGTCGTCTGGAAGAGTTGCGTCGGACTGGATAGGGATAAGAGGTATATCTTTCTCACGTCCACAACAGGGACAGACATGCTTTATCTCAGCATCAGCAATGACATCGACAACAGGAGCATGTACAAATAGGATTGCAGTAGGGACATCTTCTTTTGCATCAAACTGTATAATGGCAGAGGTAACGTGTTCAAGCTCTTTTCCTGTCTCAGCATCAGTAATCTTCGTAGCGTAGCGCTGCTGCCCATCATTTTCTATCCGTACCTTCATGATTGCTTCACCCCTTCAAATCTCACCCAGCAATCGCCCCATTCCTCTAGTGCTTCCCTCATCTCTCCCATTGTGGCGAACTCCCTGATGTGAAACGCTTTCGTGTTGATATGGACATTGCCCTCTGGGTACAAGGCTCCCATGCACTCGTGAGATTGGTAGCCACGACCTTGCTTCTTGCGATTATTAAAAGTGAGGTAGAACATGCCGTACTTTGGTGTAGGCTGCTCTTGAATGGCTGCAAAGGCTGGTACTTGCATCATGAGAGCGCGGATATGTTCTTTGTTGGTGATAGAAGAGTCTGGGATCACATTTTGCATATCGGTCACGGTTGTACCTCCAACTCTTGCACCATCTCTTTGAGCGGCTCTCCCATACGCTCTATCCGTCCCAATAACTCATCCTTTGTCGCCTTATCAACCTGACTAGCCCTACCGCGATGAGAGAAGAGGTCATACAGCATCTCTATAGTGAGGATTGTTTCCTCATGCGGTCCTGTGGAGACATCATGGCGCGAGGGAGAGACAGCAGCACAGAGCGACTGCTCTATGTATGCGTCGATCTCTTCCTGTGTCCAGAGGTGGTAGAGACCGTCAGCAGTTCTGTAGCGGATACGACGTTCGTTCATTTGGTAGCCCCCGTCTTCTTTATGGTGAGAGGTGGAGGAAGTTGCTCAAGGCGAGAGAGTATTTGTAACATCATGTCATTCTGCTTCGAGAGTACATCGTCCTGCTTCAATAACTCCTGATCTTGTCGGTCAAGATGTTGGACGATTTGTTCTATGTCATGGAAAGAGTGCTGAGACGTGGCAAATTGTTCTTCTGCCTGCAACTCCTGGTGCCTCGCCAGTACTGACTGTCCTACCATTATGACAATCATGAGGGGAAGTTGCGGGATAGACGCCAACGCAAGCAAGAGGGGAAATGGCAAAGGATCGAAATGTGCAACGCGTGAGTTGATTACAATCCACAAGGCAATCCACGCGAGAATAAGCCAGAACGTCGGCATGGCTGAGAAAAGTTTTGTCATGCCGACAGCGATCTTCTGGTTGAAGTTGGCTGACTGTTGCTCTTTCTTAGCCAGCCTATTCACATTTCTGGCAAAGTGTGGGTGAGGGATATGCTCATACAGCGTCTTCTTCTCAAGCATTCCTACGTCTCCTTTGCGAGATAGCACCACCTTTTTTACCAGCCTTCTGTGCCTGTTCACTCGTCCAAACGTGCGCTTTCCCTAGTGCGTGCGCACGTTTCCCACCAATGGCAGCAATACGCTTGCGATCCTCTGGCGTCATCGACGCAAAGCCCTGCTTGCCCCTTGTCTTCGTCTCACTCATACACTCGATCCTCCAACCAACTCTTGACCATGATGTACACTACATAGGCCAGTGCAACTACTATTGGACCCAACAACAGTACTGCACTGCCTAACGTCAAGGGGAACCGTGAGCGTGTCTTCAATGCTCAACCCTCGTGAGTATCCAGGCGTAGATCACACCCTGTGTCGTCTGCACGCCTACCCAACGCGACTCAGTGCGTTCTGTCTCGAATAGCCAGCGATGGATGTTGCGGTAGAGCGCGATCAGTCGATGCATGGCTATTTGTCTCGTTTCCTGAACTCAGCACGCACTTGACGTAGCATCGTTTGCGTACGTTCCAACTCGTCATCCACTAGCAACTCAAAGGACACATTCGGTTTCATGTCGTCTGGATAGCCTGCAAGTATCATGGCTTTCATCAGATCGGTCTGCATATCATTCTGTCCTGAGATATCAATATTCAGTTTCACCACAAGTGTCTTCTTCATCTCAGCCCTCTGCCTCATCCCTGTACGCCTCTGGCAACTTATGCCCCAATTCTCCCAGTGCCTGACCGGCCTACATCTTTGCTTCTTGCAATTCTGTGATGCTCCGTGCTACTTCACGCCCACCGTTCCCACGAGCGATTGAGTTAGCGATGTGTTGACCGTCTTTGATACACTTGTCTATGGCTACACGCCACTCTTTAACAGTGATAGGTTCCATTATTCTCTCCCAAAACAATAGAAACGGCGCTAGAATCTTCCCCTCGCATTGAGAGAAAAATCCTAGCGCCGTAATAGAATTATCTTGCAGTCACGCTATGATTATTTCAGGTCGTCATGTGTTGGCGGCTGTTCACAAATGTCTCGCTGTATCCAGTCGGTCCACTGTGGTTGTCCGTGTCGCCATCGGACATGCATTTCAACGTTCCCACCATTCTCCTGCTTCAGAATATTGAGTTTATCGCATATTTTGCGCAGCCAGGACTTGTGAATGCCAGGAAACTTGATTGCTAAAAGTTCATCCGTTGTACTCATGTGCTCACACCTATCTAGTGTAGATGCTATTTGTTCTCAAGCATACCACGACTATTCTTGAAAATCAATGCAGCGATAAAAGTGAGGTTTCGGAGCAATAAAAAGAGACCAGTAAGATTGCGCTCACAGGCCTTTCTCAAAGCTCTCCTTTACTCTGCATACTCAGGAATGGCATTAAGACGACGCTCTAAGTTCTCGATACGCTTCTCAGCTTTCAACAAATCCTGGTACAATCCCTGAATACGCTCATTACTGACGTTGATAGCTAGTGCTAGTTCTTTCAGATCAGCAACACTAATAGTGGCTGGTGTCTCATGATCATCTGACTCAATCTTGAAGACTATGGAGCGATCCTCATTGAACAAGTCTTCTAGTGTAATTGTCATAGTTCTCTCCTCTATGGATACTTCTCAGAGGCGGGTAAGATCTGCTATCTCTACCCATGCTGAAGGTCCACCGTCAAATGCTATCCACACCTCATCAGGGGTGCTTTGAAATCCGTCAGGATATTCTTCGTCAGGAGGATCTCCTGGGAGATTACGTACTGTACCAGTTTTGCCAAAGTAGTCAGCACGCATGTTGCTCACGTATACTCTCGCTCCTCGCTCTACTGTTTCCATGTTCATTTCCTTTCTATTGTTTGTATGGCTTGCATTGCCATTCTTTCCAACTATAGCTATCACGACTGAATATCTCATAGGCTGCACGGATATTGGCGTTCAGGTCCGTTGGCGACTGATACCGATAACTTGTGGTGTTCCATGTGCTAGGGATAATTTGAAACAATCCCTGTGCATATTCGGCATGTCCGTTGACGATGACCGCCGTTGTCTGATTGATGGCACTAGGATTATCGCTACTCTCACACATCGCTACACGTTCTGCTTGCCAACTATACTGACCAAACACGCTATCAATCTGACTCACAACCGCATTACCTGTTGACGTACTACTAGATACACTACTTGCAACTCCTTTGCCGTGTCCACTAGAGGCTAGCCAGAGCACGGCCACGACAACGAGGAACCAGCCTATTGCTGTACTGTTTTTCACTGTCCACCTGACGACTTTCTGTGTATAACCGCAATAGTCTCGTCTGAGGTGTCCAGTCCGTTAATCTCAATCTCCACTTCCACCCCGCGAGAGAGGAGCATTTCTTCAAGTACCCCTGGACGTGGGAACACGCTGATACTATTGGCAGTGGCGATAGCGTTGTTGATCTCTTCTACGAATGGCTCAAAGGTTTCATCATTCTTCGGACCTTTTATTATGTACCTCACGATACACCTTTCTAGGCTACCGTGATATCATGTACAGGTAGCCTTACGGTTACGCTAGAGAGTCAGGTTCGTTTACGAGGCTAGCCTGGCTCTCGACACAATTATTTAAAATCCCATATCATCAAGGAGACTATTCGCTGATTCCTTTGAGGCATCAGTGATAACAGCCCCTTTTGCTTTCGTTCGTTTTGCTGACTTCTTTGTAGTCTTTGCATGCCGCATTACCTCAGTCCCATCATCCTCAGTCCAATTCTCAATAGCCGCCTCTCTGACAATTGCCCGCATCGGCTTTGCATATCTTTCAGAATAGGCTAGCATCCGTTGCACCGCCTGATTATCCTTTGGCAGTGCAACCTCTACATACTCATACTTTTCATGGTCTTTCATGGAGTTACGCCCTTCGCAGTATACGGCGTTGACCTATCTGATCAGCGAGGACAGCGTATCCACGGGCATTCGCCTTCTCAGGTTCTTCCATCTGTACCGCACTTTTAATAATCTTTTGCAAAGATGAATGAAAGTAGTAAGCGCCGCCACCACAATGAAGAACATGCTTAAAACCAGGAGCAACTTTGCCACTCTGATTGCTCCATAAACTGGCAATCTTGGCATTCTTCTCGTCGCCAGTTTCGGCAATGGCCGTCTTAATCCACTGGTGGAGGTCTATTCCCGAAACTTGCACACTATCGGCATAGAGATCGGGAAAGACACCTTGACCGATGCTAGCCTTGAGGATATCTTGCGTTTCCTTCTCCGAGAGTTCATGCCCGTAGCGCGCCTCAAATTTAGTGCTCAACCGATTGAGTGCAGTGTTAACGCCAATTTCAAAGCTATCACTCTGTTCGGTATGGGCTTTGTGTCCATCAAAGCGGAGCACGTTAGTAGTAAGGGAACCACTATCAATGATTCCTATGGTTGCCGTCTTGTCGAAGCCATTGTAGATTGCTGCGCCAGCTCCCTCCATGAATACCTTGACTGTCTCGATGGTAATTGCCATGTCGCGCCCACTGAACTGATAGCGGTACGTTCCCGTCAGACCTTCAACAATCTTGTCTGCCTGTTCGTGATAGGCACGCAATGGTACACCCATCACAAGATTGATAGAGAACTCCTGGCTGAAACTTCCAGGCCAGATTTGAGCAGCAGCCAATGCAGCAAAACACATGATGGACACTTTCGTATGCTTGTTATAGTAGCGATGCTTATCCTTGAAGTCTGCTGTAGGATTTAACCCCTGTGTAGCGAGATCAGATAAGAAGTACATAGACCCCTCGTACTCAACCATCAACTCGTTATGAGTGCTATCAGTTGATCCACTACCGACTTTAAGATTTTGATATTTTTTGAGATTGCCTTCTGCAATCAAACTAGACGCTTCAAACTCCAATAACTTGCCAGTTTCCGTTAAAACGGCAATATTCGTGCGTTGGTTGCCTCTATCGAAGCCCAAATTCAATGTTTTCACGACGTTTTTCCTCTCTCTTTGTTATGAATAATTCCGAACTATCTTGAACAGTTCGTTACATCATACGAGACTATACCATCTAAATCCGGTACTGTCAAGTATTATTCTGAATAGTTACGAACTTCCGAGCTTAAAATAAATGCTACATCACTGTAGCAAGTTGCTCTTATGCTCTCCTATTCCCCTTCATTATTCATCTGCCACGCCTTTACGTGCAGTCCTTGCTGGTTCACCACATTGATAAAAGTGTGCAATTCGGCTACTGTATCCTTAAACCATGTCGTTTCCAGATAAGAACTGATGTCGCGATGGATAGTAATTTGTGTCTCCTGAATGAATTTGAACATGTTAGGTAGCGTATCTACCCACACCCAGTAGTAACCACCCTCACCCATCTTGATGAGGAAAAGAAAGGCAAACGCCCACGTTGCCCGATTCTCGCTTCCACGAGAATAAAACTTCACCTCCCCTAGTGGAGAATACAAGAGTGTCTCATCTGAAAAGCCTAATCGTTTTCGCGCCTTGTTGAGATCATAGAGATCCTCAAGACCGTCGCTATATTCATTCCATCCGGTTCCGTCATAACTATATGCCATTGCTTATACCTCCCCTTTTATGTGTGTGTATTTATTTTTGCCAGGGTTTTTGTTTATGTTTTTGGTATTTTTGCGCTCAAAAACCAATCGCACTACGCAAAAACATAAACAAACATAAAACCCGCTACTCATTACTCCCCTTTTTGCGTCGGATAATTAGTCCCAGATTATCCAACTCGACGAGCAACTTATAGGCTGCATCATTGGAGACATTTCCACACTGACCATCCTGAGTCAGAGCAGATGCTAACTCGACAACACCCGTTTTCCCTTGCTGGTAATATGCCAATGCCAGCGTCTGCCTTTTGCTGAGGAATTGGCCTGACTTCTCTTCCTCTTCTCCAACAGGTGGATTCGTCTCAAGTTCTACCTCTGGTAACTTTGTAGTGGGCAATACCAATGGTGTCTCAACATCTAACCTTCGTGTCTCTTTCGATACCGTAGCAACATTACCAGCAGAAGCGAACGAACGACTGAGTATCACGTCTACTGGTGCAAGGCGACGATTATGTGAGAGCAGATTATCAAGACCAGGAGTATGTCCCTGGTGAGGACTGTAACGCAACCTGATCATCGTCTTCAACCCAATAACCATCGGGCTAAAGATGAAGCACTCGCCCTGACGTAACGTACTTGTCTGATCTCGTGGAATACCTAACGCTTCGTAGCGTTTCAGGTCAATCTCTTCGGTCTGAAGAAAGAGGAACTTCCACAGGCTCTGTAGTACATTCTTGTTCAGTTGACTGTAGCGCTGTGCAGCCACAACAAGACCAAAACCGCGTTTACCGCCACGTGCAACCAGGATGTCAAAGAACGCGTGATGGAGCAACGTCTGCGTTTCTTTCGAGACGTACTTATCTCCGGTATTCTGAGGGAGCCACTTTTGTGCTTCGTCTAGAAACACCATACAGGGAATACGTTCTTCGCTCTTACGTCCCTGTTCCCAATCGTTGAGACCATCAATGATCTCTGTCATAATGAGAGCTGCATCCTCATCAGCAGCCCAGCTTTTGAGGTTGATCACGACCTGTAGACCACCATCAAGAACAGCCTTGCCAAATTCATAGGCTCCATCAGCATCAATGGCAACATAGCGGTCAAGATGAGGACTTTCCTGTTGAAGCTCAGCACTGCCAACGTGATAACCACGAGGCATATATTTCTTGTCTACCAACCCGCTATATTCATCCTCAGTGTCAAAGATGATCATTGGCACCGCAAAGCGTCCTAACTCTTCTACCAGGACAGCGAGAAGGTTACTTTTGCCAGATCGACGCAAGCCAATCAGGAGCATCATTGCCCCCAGGAGCGTGCTCACATTTGGCTGAAACCGATCTGCGATATAGAGGGGATTAGGCTCTATCACTGAATCCTCTTCTATGTCACCATCAGGATAGACAAGTGGAACCAATTCAAGGCTATGGAGCGCATCGGTATTGCGCTGGCCGGGCACACTTTCAACCACCAACTCACTAGGACGATACCCTACCATCAACTGAGTCAATCCCTTTTTACTGAGTTTCAGTGTTGCCATCTTATGTCTAGCAAATTTGCCGATGAGGTAAATCAGGGCTAGCGCAATGCCAGCCCCTATCATCGAAAAGAAGATTGCAGCAGTGCCCATATGCATTCGTGTTGCAGGTAACACAAACATCGCTAGAAGTGCAAAGTAGGCAATGATGTACATCTCGCGTGGGATTTTATACCCTTCCTGTATCTCGTTTTCCTCTTCCATGATCTTTTCTCCTTAGTGGCTGTGCTTCAGATTGTCAGCAGCCGCAAAACCAGCCCACAAGTATTCGATGCTACGCACAAAGGCAACCGTTGAGAGTGCGTACAACCCTACAACATAACAGAAGATGATGAATGCAGCCGTTGCGCCATCAAGAGAACCGGGAAGGTAGATCGCAATGAACGTGTAATCCCCGATGGTATCAACTACAAAACCCAATGCCCCCCATGCGGTAGCCAGTGTAATATGCTGCACAATTTCAATGGCGGTACTCTTTGCGCCAGTCGTGGCACCACCAGTAACTTTGTTTTTCTTCCATGAGGTATCGATTTTGAAAACCAGCATGATAAGAGCAAACTGGAACGAGACCGCAATCAGGCCGCAAATCATGAAGACCACGGGCTGTTTCCCAGGATCGACGGGCGTGCCTTTGGGGTTGAACATATCCCAGAACGCCGTAAACGTGGTGATCATCTGCCAGATATTACCGCCAAACCCGAGCAGCACGCCAAGCCAGCCAATGATGAACATTGCGCCTGGTGCCTGATGAACCGTTTCGTCTGGTAAGACTCTGGTGAAGTTCTTTTTGTTATTCAGGAAATTCTTAGGTGCTGGATTATTTGTTGCCATATTCTCTACCTCATTTTGCTCTTACGCGCTATCAACTCACTGCCAACTGTGCAAATCGCACTCACCAGAACAGCGTAAGCACATATCACCAGATCGTGATACTGTCCCGTAAACAGCCCTATCACAAAGTCAATCATTCTTCTCTCTCCTCCATTTAGACCCTTAGAGAGTCCAGTAACAGGCTAGGAAAACAAATGCTACAGAGACAATAGTTGAAATCACGATAGCCGCTGGTGACGCCTCACCTGAAACCCATGCATGTACAGGGCGGTCTTTTACAGGCAGGCTATTCAGGTATGCTCGTGTGTGCACTCGATCTTTCTTTGCAGAGTAGCGCAAAATCAGAATGGGAATAATCACACTGGGCACAAGAAACAACAGATTAGGCATGTTCCCTCCTTACAAGGCTCGATCAAGCCAGCGCATAAAACCAAACGCCAACAGAACAAATGTAACGGCCACAATACCGCCAACGATAAGAGACAGGAGTGTTTCTATCATCATGGCTGTACCCCACTCTCTGCTTGCAATTCCCTGCGCTTCAACCCAAAGTCCAGCACTCTCAAGTACTGACAGTTTGCCCCGTGAAATGCCTCAAATTTCCGTCTCGCTTCGCCTGGATCGTTGAACGGTCCCTTGTACACCTTCTCTTCATATCCCGCGTGGGGATCGAGCCAGCGAACAGGAAAACCAGACGCGGCAAAGGCGACGGTATAGTACGTGAGTTTATCCACAGTTCACCCCCACCTTCATCCACGCGCTCACCTCTTCAGGAATGGGGAGCGCCACGACATTACCACCGTGATCAATCCATGATTTGACCATCGGATAGCAGCCAGCAGTTTGTACGTCCCCGCACGCTTCCTGCAAATCAACAGGCTCATGATGGGAACCGATGATATGCCTGATCTCGTACAAACGTCGCTCACTCACACCAGCCAACTCACCTACCAACTCGTGCTGACAGTGGTTCAAGAACATTTCACGGTGGAGTGCTGAGTACGCCTGGTACTCCACTTCTTCGTCAGGTGTGAGCGTTCGATCCTCCACATCATCGAAGCAGGGTAACAGGTCTAACGCCGATTCAATATCATCGTAGCGGTTGAAGAGAGCGCGTAACTGTGTTGCAAGGCCAGTTGGTGTCTGTAGTTCAGTGTGCGAGAGAATATGATCAAGCACCGCCATTTGCGCAATACAATCATCAATCTCATCTTGCTGACCCATTCGCCATACCCCATCATCACCAGACTGATCAGGGATGGAGAGGGCAACAAGCAGCTCAGTTAGATCGTGCTGGATCTCTTCCCGTCGCGCTGTAAAAACATCGTTGCTCATCCTTGTACCTCCTGCACTCTTGCTACATGCAAGATGTCCTCAACGGGACTTTGCAACTCAGCAGGTAAGAATACCCGTGTATTCTCTAGCGCATCACTGAGTAACCGCACGACAGGGATGTTTTGTGCGTGTGCAGACAAAGAGATGATCGTATCAGCAGAGGCTATGCGCTGTCTAATTTCAGCAGTGCTCATCCTTGCACCCCCTGTATCTCGTCCAGAACACCTTGCAACGCGCTACTCTGCCCTGCACTCACCTGCTGCATGGCATAGGCACCATAGCGCTTATCATCATTCTCAGCAGTGTTATACTGATCAATTGCCCGTTGCTCGTTGCGGGTAGCAGCATCCAGACTCTCGCGGATAATGGCAACGATTTGCTCTACGGTCATCGTGCATCCTCCATCGCAATCATCATGCGAATATGCGAGACAGACAGCAGCAACCGAGCACGAACTTGCGCACGTAACTCAACGAGAGAACGCGTGTTCTGCTTCTCAAGCGTATGGGTAGGGGTTACAATGCATTTGCTAATTGCCATGATCGATTAAGACTCCTTCCATGGCTTTGAGTGGCCTCAAGGATGCGTCAACATCTGAGAGGCTAGATTATTTATCCCAGTGGTGGATGTTTTCAGTTCTTCGGATGACAAACCAAGAAGACAATAATTCCATTTGCTGGTACAGCACCACTACCTGATGATCTTCCGTTTGTGCCATTCTTTGCAAGACAAGAACAGGCTCATCGTTCAAGAGTTGAAACTTTACCTGCTCATCAAAGGTCGTATTCCTACCGATGTACACATCGCTCACTTCTCTGATGACAAGACCGTGACGATCTGCGATGTATTCAATGATGTTATGCATTGAACCATCTAATATCTGAGGAGCGACCTCACGTACAAGTTCAACAGGATAAAAGCTACTCCAACTACAAACAGGCACGCCGTCGATTCGTGACAGTTGCGTTTTGCAAATGTACTCCTGATTGGTAGTCACATAAAACGACTCTTTCAAGTCTTGAGGAAGACCTTCAGTGGACGTGTCTGTATCCTCAGATGTGATGGCAAACCCTAGAGAACGCGCATGTTCAGTCCAATTGCTGAACATGCCTGTTATAGCGATTGATGCTTTTCTAACTGGTTTGCCCTCCTTCATCGCAAGAACCTGATTTTTGTTGTACCACTTGACCTTTTTTGCATCAAAGCGATACACACGCAGGCTCTTTCTTGCATTGGTGTAGAAACGGGCAATGGAGACACCTAATATTTCAGCAGCATCAGCAGCACTCAGGTACTCCTCAGTTCCTACAATTTTGTTCATGTATTTTAGCCTTTCGTTTTTGAACTTGTGGGTAGTATACATGGTTTTTATTGATTTGTCAATGATTTTTATCGTATTTTATTATTTTGTATTGACTTTTTAGCCAAAGTCATTTATACTTACCAGTGTTGAGAGGTTACGGACTCGGATTTACAGGCAAATTGAAACGAGAGTTAGACCGTCTCAAAAAAAGATCAGTAGGAAAGGAGGATACCATGCTAATCTACGAGTATAAAATCCAGGGAAACAAGAAGCAGTACGCCTCAATTGATGAAGCCATACAGGTGACGCAGTTTATCCGTAATAAGTGCCTGCGTCTCTGGATGGATACTCCCAACATCAGCAAAAATGACCTCCAATGCTATTGTGCTGTTCTGGCAAAAGAGTTTGACTTTGCCATCTGCTTGAACTCTCAGGCTCGTCAAGCAGCAGCAGATCGGGCATGGTTCGCCATCTCTCGCTTCTACGACAACTGCAAAACAAAGAAGCCAGGGAAGAAGGGGTATCCCAAATTTCAGCACGATAACCGATCTGTTGAGTACAAGACCACGGGATGGAAGTTAGAACCGGATGGCAAACATATCGTCTTCACCGATGGGTGTGGCATTGGCCGACTTCGCATGATTGGCTCTCGTGATCTAGCAACCCGTCCCATTCCTCACATCAAGCGCGTGCGCATCATCAAACGTGCGGATGGCTACTACGTCCAGTTTGGGATTGAGGCACAACGACGTGTAGAACACGCCCCAACGGGAAAGCAAGTTGGGATAGATATGGGTCTCAAGGAGTTCCTGACCGATAGTGAGGGAAACACGGTAACAAACCCACGTCACTTGCGAAAAGCTGAGAAGCGATTGAAGCACTTACAACGTCGCCTCTCTCGCACACAAAAGAAGTCTGCAAACCGAAAGAAAGCCCGACAGAGGTTAGCAAAAGCGCATCTCAAGGTACAGAGGCAGCGTGAAGATTTTGCCCGAAAGCAGGCAAACGCGCTCGTGACATCTAGCGATTTCATTGCCTATGAACACTTGCAGATACGCAACCTTGTGAAGAACCACAAGCTGGCAAAATCGATTAGTGATGCGGCATGGGGAACGTTCCTTGCTTGGCTCAACTACTATGGAGCCTTGCACGCTATCCCTGTAATCGCCGTGGAACCAGCCTACACGAGTCAGGATTGTAGCGGATGTGGAACACGAGTCAAGAAGAGTCTCAGTGTGAGAACGCACATCTGTACCGGGTGTGGGCTGGTACTTGACCGTGATCACAACGCGGCAATTAACATTTTAGCAAAAGCACTAGGCTGTACCGTGGGGCACACGGAAACAGACGGGGACTGCCACCCGTGAAACGCTTCTGGACAGGAGACCTCTACTGCTGGACTGCAAGGAAGAGTGGCAAGCCTCCTGGGTGAAGGAAGAATTCCCCGTCTTTTAAACGGGGAAGTGCCAAAGCCTTTCTGACCGATATTGCGTGAGGCAGTTCGTACCTGTTTCATGCGACTTACATTTAGACTATGGAAGAGACACTGGCAACGTTATCAGCCATGTATAAGATTTCCCGTACTGCCCTGTAAAAAGGTTGCAAGTTAGCAGCAGTTGGTAGACGGTTGAGTATCGGGCAGATGGTACTCAGACGCCTCTTAATTGTGAGAGGATTTACAGGCAAATTGAAACACAGAAAGGACAAACCAATGGAAGTTGGAACACGAGTCAAAATAGTACGATGTCATTTAGCTGACTTGAATGGTCTACGTGGCACTATTGAAGAGGTAGAAGATGGCGCAATCCTCAACATCGGAGTAGCCATTGATGGGGATGGATACACGACCCCGTTCAGTGAAAGTGAATTAGAGTTGATCGAAACCGTCACCACCAACTAAGGAGCAGCATGGAAACCGATAACGGCGTAGTCTGGACACGGTGGACGCCAGCAACGACGGAAGTGTACACTCTCGAAGACTTGCACGCTTTTCGCCAGTTGGCCGCAAGCTTTGCAGCACGAGAGCCTGACAGCCCGCTTACACCACATCAATTGCAAGACGTGATCGATCTTGACGCGATCATTGCTAGTCGTCAATCGTAGTTTAAACGGCAAAGGAGCTAGCACCTGTCAAAAAACTAGCTCCCCATGCACATATCGGTTGAGCTCGCCAAGTTCCCACGAAGCGGCTCAACACAAAGGAATTATAACATGCAGCAACGCTATCATTACAGTTCGGTACAGAAAATCAATCCTGACGGAATGTGGACATCGCATATCCAGACCGATGATTTCAAGGAAGCGAGGAACGAAGCGGAGATTGACCATCTCGATCATCCAGAACGCTATCACGGCGTCATCGACAACTTTAGCCTTGAGGTAGTGCACGTGATAGAGCCAGCGTTTGAGGTCGTCAGGTAGTAGACGGTTGGGCATCGGCAAATACGCTGGTGCCTAGACGCCTCTTACTTGTTTGAAGAGGAAACATTAAAGCGTCCCTGTAATCAGCAGAGACGCTCAACCAATCGGCAAAGTCTCTCAAGTTCCCACAAGTCAGACTTTGCTTCAAAAGGAGTTTACCTTATGTTACAGACACTTGACAAGACCCCTTTATCCTTAAAGCGTAGCGATTTACCACGCGTACCACATCATTATCGACCCGCTCACCACGAAATACTCGTCCTTGAACTAGTTTCAGATCAGTATGTTATCACCCTCACAGGCGTCATCCGCGGCGTGTTTATTCATGCCCTCACTGGACAGCCACTGTATCGCTACTCCTTCGATTTGGGAGACGGTATAGCCTACGCCAGAGCATCAGCACTCTTCCCTGGTCAGTACTATGTTGTCCGTCAGGTTGGTGAGCGTTTCGCCTGTAGTTGCTATCAATCCCGTCTCTGTGGAACATGCCAATGCTCTGAAGAAGTGCGCCGGCATGTAGAGAGCAGGGAGGTGTACCATGTGGGGTAAAAAGCACGAAGATACACCCTTCACCTCTTCTGGTATGGCAACGCTTACTGTCGTCTATAGTTGCGGTCACTCCTCAGTCAGCAGCTTTGTTGGTGATGAAGATGAGACGACAGAGTGCAGTAGCGATTGTACCGATTGCTGGAAGGACTCTCACAGCCTGTTACAAGAAGGACAATCACTTGCAGACTTTGTAGCAGAGAGCACCGCTAATGTCAGTCCTCGCAAACGAGGCTGGTGGTAGTTTCCTGGGTAGGTGGTTAGACTGCCTACCCGTTTTATTTATGATTGTTATGTAGCGAGGGACACGTATGGAAGACGAGACACCTGTAAAGAAGCCACGCAAGCCAGATAAGCGAAGCACTCAGGAGAGAGAACCATTTCAAGGGTTTAGAAAACCAGAGAGTGCATTCTTCAGGCTACCGAACGAATGGACGGATATCACAGCAGAGATTACCAGCCTTGCTGAACTGAAGATTATAGAGTATGTGGCGCGTCACACCTGGGGTTTTCAAGATTTTGAGAACTACATAACCCTGACGGTTGATGAATTCATGTTGGGCAGGAAGCGTAACGATGAAACACGAATGGATAGAGGGACTGGACTGAGTGAATCGGCGGCAAAACTGGGAATAGCCAGCGCAATAGAACACAAATACATAGAGTGTGAAGTTGATGCCAGCGACAAAGGGAGAATCGGCAAATCGTATAGACTCAAAATGGTTCCATCAATAGATGAGGTAGAGGGTCACAATCTAACCCTGGAGGATCAGAAAGTAACCTCACAGGGTCAGAAACTAACTGCCAGAGGGATAGAAACTAACCCTCGTACAGATAAAGAAACCTTTAAAGACACTTATCAAAGAAACTTAGAGAAAGAAGATGATACGTCTCTCGACATCACTCCTGAAATGGAAAGAGTAAACACGTTCTGGTGTGTCTCAAAGCATCATAGAGGCTCTAAATCTATCACAGCAAAACATATACAAGAGTATCGAGACGTAGCACCGAAGGTACACACGCAAGAGGAGTTCGATGATCTCTGTGAATTTGCCTTGAAAGATCTGCCTCCCAACAATGACGGGAAACTGTGGATGTCTAATCTTGCCAATAGCGTAGATAATTGGTTGAGAAGTAAAGAGCAGCAGACACCAGAGCGTCAAGAGGATGATATCTACTATCAGGGGATGGAGATCCCTGCTACTACCGAGAGAGCCATAGAGAGAGCGTGCAAGCAAAAATGGGGAACGTGCCTCACTCATTCGGTGATAAATGAAGCATTCAAGCGAATGGAAACACCACCGATGAGTTTTGAGACGTTATTCAGTGAGAAGATGAAAAAGGCAGACAGTCCAGACGATGTACTGGCGCGTATGAAGCGATGGGTGACTACTGGTACAAGGTAGCGGAATTGGCTCTATCATTGTGTGTGGTAGTTCGTTGTAAGAATAACAACCTGATGAATGGTTGTAGGTATGGAGGACGAGAGATGACTGTATCACCGTTGAAGATTATGGGTGGCAAGAGTGCTTCAGCAGAGCGAATCGTTGCGGCATTTCCTAATCCATCGACGTACGACTATTACATCGAACCGTGCGGAGGAGCTGCGCACGTCATGCTTCGTAAGCCTCTCTGTCACCACAAAGAGATATACAACGATCTTGACGATCTTCTGGTGAACTTCTGGATGCAATTGCAAGCACATCCCGTACAGTTACGTGAGATGGTTTGTGCTCTCCCCTACTCTCGCAAGATGTATTATGACTTTTACCATAGTCTCTACGGAACAAAAGACACATTGCCAGATACTACGCTGTCCGATATCGACAAAGCTGTGAGATGGTTCTATAGCTTGCGTGGCAACATGACTGGCTACATGCGTCAGTCAACACCAGGATGGACTACGCTGCATCAAGATGCGCTCAAAAGTGTCACTAACCTGTTTGAGAGTGTACAGAGACGCTTTGACAGAGTAGCCATTGATAACCGTGATGCTATCGAGACAGTGAAGCGCTACGCACGTCAGAAGTGGCGTATCCTGTTCTATGTCGATACCCCGTACATGGGAACTGAGCACTATTATTCTGCTTCAAGACATGGATTCGATCATGCGGGCATGGCCCAAACACTCAATAGTTTACTGAGCGAAACACCGCGCATACAGATTGCATTTAGTTGCTATCCTCATCCGTTGATTGATGAATGGTATCCTGTCGAGAAATGGCGACGTATCACCTGGCAACAGCATAAGCCAAGTAACGTGAGTGAGAATTCGACAGAGTTGGATATTGCAACAGAACTACTATTGTGCAACTATGATGAGCCTGTAGCGTCGTTGTGGGATGAGGCGAGTGCATAGTAGATAGTACATTTGATAAAAAGACGTGTCACCTGATATACTCATCAGGTGACACGTGAAACTACCTGCTAAATAGTTTCTTCAAGATTGATCGTTCACTGTTGAAGTCGGCAACAATGGCAAGGAAGCCAAGAATTGCCATAACAGCTAAACCCGTCTTATCATTCTTCATGATAGACTCCTCCTGCTGCTAACAAACATCCACCAACATTGTCACTGGTAGAACTGTACCATTATACCAGAAAATCCTTGTTCGGTCATCATTCTGGTTTACGATTTGACAAGATGCGCCGCATCATCATCACTACAATAACAATCCACGCCCGTTGATCAATCTTTAGAGGAGGAGACAGTACGTAGACAGGGACAAACGCCTCTTTGACCGTCTCAACAACGCTCTGAGATACTGGTACACGCTTTTGACGGTGCAGGTCTATGAACTGCTCTTTGCTATGGGAGAGCAGGCCACGACAGAGGAAGTAACCAGGACGATCTACTGAGACGAGGAACCATGACCATTTCTTTGTACGATACGATTCGATAGTACTGATCTTCCATCCGGTCTTACGACGTACGAGGTCCAGGGTAAAGGCGCGTTGTGCTGCTTCCATACGTGAGAAGAAGATATAGGCTCGTTCGTAGCGTGCAAGTTTGGTCATGGCTCATCCTTGCTTGAAATAGTGGAGAGGTTACGGGATGCGCTACAACACTACACAAGATAGTGTACTGACGGTGTGTTGTGGATGCAATGGAACAGGAATTCGATCAGAGGTAGGTATGAGGTATCTTGACGCTGGGATGACAATGGTGAGAAAGACAAAGGAAAGAATAGCATGAACACAGCAGAGCAATGGCAAGCACTTAGCGACAAAGATAAAGTAGGGGCAATCATCAAACAGGTGCTCAAGTGGACATGCAAGGAAGTTGGCATTGAGTGGAAACGGAGCGACAAGTCTGCTACTCCTTATCCCGTAGCATCCTGGAATGACCAGCAAGGACATTGGTGTGTGTTCTATCACGAGCAGGAGGATGCAAAAGTATTCGATCCTCTCCATAGCCTGGATGATGCGTGGAACGTGGTGAGACGGTTGAACCATCCACAGAACGGCGATTCAGCCTATCACTACTATTATCAATTTATTGAACGGTTGAAAGAGATTGTAGGATCTGATGAACTGTTTGACCTGTTCTATTGTGATATGGAGGGAGATCACTTGACGCCTGAACGGTTGTGTATGGCTGCATATATGGTAGTGGATGATGAGTTCTGTTAGGAGAGAATAATCACGCATTTTGACATTTTTCACATTCGACAGTGGCAACAGGGCTATACCCTTAGTGTCGATAGTGCAAGACCGAATAACGCGCCACGATATAGGCATACTAAAGCTGATTTTGCTCGTAGAGTGGCGGCCAACAAGAAGAATATTGAACTGGCGACACAGATGTTTACACTGGAAGAACTGATTGAGGAAATTAAGCGACTTCAGATACCAGAATAGCCGAAATGAGATGGACGGAGATACGATGTACTACACACTAGACGAGCACAACAATCCTGTTGCCATTGGTGAGAATGTGTTGCAATGGACAGCGTGGCATGGTGAGCACTTAGAGCAGGTATGGATCGGACAAGAGAAGTTCACTAATAACGGGGATGAGATCGAAGTATCCACACGTTTCTTCGGCACTGACTTTGAAGGACAGCGATGTATGTGGGAAACTATCGTCTTCGTCAATGGCTCTATAGCGATAGAGAAACGTTATGAACGCTATCAGGATGCACAGGAAGGACACCAGCACGAGTTAGGTCAATATCGTGAGATAATCCATTTGCAACGGATAGAACCGCCTGAGAGCCTTGTACTAGAGCCTAACGAATATGATACGCTGGTACTCTTACTGAATACCGACATTGTTGAGCACATGAAACAGCAAGAGTTGGGAGTAGCGATATTAGAACAGAGCGGGATTGACTATCTCAAGGCATTATCGAAGAAGCTGATACCGTTCATGCGGCATAAGGTAGAGTTGAGGGTAGCCAATGATTGAAGAGTTGCTAAACCTCTGCTCAGAGTACCGTGTCTATGCTCAGTACTGGCGTGGAAGATGGTTTATCGCGTTGGGTGACTTCTTCGGATTTGGTAAGACCTTGCCAGATGCAATTGAGGATTGGTGTCAGGCTGTCGAGAAACGAGGGATTGTGGAGGTGAGAACAAGGGAATAGCACTTTAGATTCTCCCTCTCTCATCCGTCTATGTAGATGTATCTGTATCGATCATCAAGGGAGGGAACCTATGATCACCATTTCCAACGGCTATTTTGTCATTACGCTTGTATTATCCATATTGTATATCGTCTGGTTGTGGCTCTGGCTATTCAGGCCGTTTCAATGTAACTGCGGCAAACAAATATGGACGCGACGAGGCATTAAGAAACATCTCAACGATAAGCACTTTTTAAAGTGAGGATACGATGTCACATTATGATGATGAGAATTGAGGCTAACCAGCCATAACGCCTGCTGACTGCCTCGTAGTGTTAGACGGTGTATCTCCATAAAATCTTAACCCATTCTCAACCATGTACTAGCGCACCTCTGCTATACTTGCTGTAAATTGGCAATAATCGATAGAGTAGAGGAGTGAAGTTATGTCACAGTATCCACCGCAACCACCATACAATAACCAGCCTGACGGGAACAACCCACAACAACCGTATTACAACCAACCGAATCAACCCCCATCGTGGCAACAACCTACACAGTACCCATATCCACAACCCGGTCAGCAGATGCCAGTACAGCCACAGAAGAAGAAACGCAAGAGCATCAAAGAGACGTGGAACTCTGGTAAATCGGGCAAATGTGGTATTCTCTTTGCCGTTGGCGTGTTGCTCATTGTCGTCTTTGCCTGTTCAGGGATCATGAACGCAGCAACAAGTGGGAGCCAGAGCGCATCGACACGGGCAGCGGCAACAGACACGCCTGTTCCTACCGACACGCCACAACCTATAAAAGCGTCAAGGCCTGCTGGCGTGGTTCCAGTGGCCTCTCACTACCCGCCAAAGACAAGGGATGACCTCAACTATCTAGCGGCACAAGGAGATGTTACCGCTATCCATGAATTTCACAGCGAGAGTACGGGGCTGACAGGTGCCTGTCCACAGCCAAAGCGAGAAGTGACCGTTGATCCTGCTACTGTAGGTCAAAAGCTTGCAGAGGACTTACTTGCCTATTTCTATCAAACCAGCTTGATAGTCCTTGTGGATCGCTTGTCCTGGCGTACCACACGCAATCTGAGGCAAACGATGTGTATACGGCTGGCAGAATTAATTTTGACGTGACTGATGCAAGTGGATCGGCCAACGTTGATCCAAATGCAAGTGGACTCAAGTACACGCTTACATTGGACATAGGGGGCGTACTTACAAGCGAGAAGGAATATGTTGTTTCGTATTAGCCTACAACACTGACGGTTATCTGAGGGTGTCTGCGGGCATCCTTTTTTGTCTCAACTTCCAAACCTCTTGAGCGCCCATTCCTTCTCGTTTAGCCGCTCAAGTTCTGCCAGATCGTAGCAATGCAGCAGATTGTCCCTGAGTCAAATCCAGTAGTTTTGCTCTCTTCGTGTACACGCCTGACGTGCTGCATCCTCGTAGCATCCAGCCTGCTCTAACATGACGTGGTTGTGCTCTTTCCAGGTCGTGTCCATGTGGAGCCAGTGCAGCCCCTCGTGTATTTCAGGCAAACAGGCGCAATCTTTCTTTTTCATGACGCTATTCAAACAGATTATTGTGTAAGTTTCAATATTCGTCTCGTAACCCCTTGACACAATGCATCGTATGGTGTATTGTTAAGACATCGAAGAGAGTTGAAGAGTCAAGAGGAGAACGAGAATGGACACAATGATACAGACAGGAACAAGATTTTACGACTTAGTCAAGGGTATGCGCGTGAGTGGGATATGCAAAGGTGCTGAGTTTAGCGGAGTAGTGATTGATACCTGGACCGATAGCGAGATGGAGGGTACAAAGATTGCAACCATTCGCCTGATCCCACGCTGTAGCGGTGAAGGACTTCCAATCATTGAGAGTCGATTGCCTGCTCCCTACGACAGAGCATTCAGGTTCTACCATAGCGATATGTGGTACGGGCACTCGACAATCGATCAAGAGTATGTCGCAAGGTTCTAACAGCGATTGAGGCGGGTATCCACTCCCGCCAGAAAAGGACGATGATATGAGCAGGTATAGCGATGGATACAGTGCAGGTGTGCAGTACGGGAAAAACTACCGCCGTACTCATACAAGTTGGAGATCGGATACATCCGTAGCACGTAAAGCGTCTGATACACTCAGGGGCACTTATGATTATGCAGGTTTTTTTGATGGGGTTGTCAAGGGGTTGAAATCCTTCTCATCAAGCGACTTTGAAGAGGCATTCAACGAGAATGCGCAACGGGCGCAATTCAAAGCGACTGCACTCCTGGGTAAGGTGCGCTTGCAGGTAGTAACGCAAGACGAGAAACACTACACGAAAACATTGGAGTTGTGGGAAACTATAGGCGCTGTTCTACATACGGGAGCGCAGCATGTCTCAGTTTGATCATCCTGTACAGACAGCCCCTGCGGTTGGTGCTCAGTTAAACATTGACCGCTCTACCCTCACCAGAGCGTTCAGCAATGGAGCGCTCAAAAAGTCGGCCTATCGCTCTGCCGACACTATCCTGATCGATACCAGTCACCCTGATTTCAATGTGTGGCTCCGGCAACATGAAGCATGGCTGGAACAGCATGAGGCACTACCGCAAGTCAAAAGAATTCGTAAAAAACAAATGTGATGAGTTTTCCCATCTTCTCAAAACTCATCACAAACCTCTTGACTTAATGCATCGTATGGTGTATGATACTATCAATGAATGAGTACTGAAGTCAAGAGGAGAACGAGAATGGCAACAACGAAAACAACGATCAACATTGAAGCCCCTGAGCACCGCGAGATGGTGCGTAAATTAGACCGAATGGCAAGCCGCATAGAAAAAGTCACTGCCGCCAAGCTTGCAAACATGCTTCTGGTTCTGCCGGAAGAGAGCCGCCCATCGAGAGAGTTTCTGAAAGCGTATGTCAAGACTGAAAACGCATAGAGAGGAGAACGAGAATGAGCAACGAGAAATTAGCCAGAGTTACTGAGAAGCTGGTGAACCTGTACGAGCGAAAGATCCGCGAGAACGATCCTCGATCAGCACAGTGGGAAATCTACTGCAAGATTGTTGCAGAGTTGACGATCTCAGATGCACGCGAGACGGTACAAGTCGTTGAACAGTGGAATGCTGACGAAGCACGCAAGAGCATCCACAATCTCTATCTCAGTTTCTTCAAACGCTATCAGGATTTAATGGCTGCATAGGACGTATCAGGCAGGGACGCCAGTTGAGAGGAGCGCGGCATGAACGCTGAAAGCTTCCTCATCACCTATACCTACAAGAGCAAGGGACAGGTGATAGAGAAGGATATGAGGATGGATGATAGCCAGGGTGAGACTGCGATGAGGGAACGTTTCGGACGTATGTATCCCCGTCGCACGATTGTCAAGGTGAGAGATATTAGCACCGGTGTCAAGGCTGGCTTCAGCTATTATTAGAGATTAGAGAGGAGTACTAATCATGAGCATTGAAGAAATATTCAACGATCTGATCAACAGACAACCACCCACAGACGGGAAATGTCCACAACGCGATGCTGACGACTGGGAAGCAACCGGGCTTCCTGGTGCTAACGGGGCAGGCGGCATATGGGATTACGAATGTCAATGCTGTGGGCACATGGAGCCACATAATCCGCATCCGACAGACGAGCCAATCACACCAGCGATGAAACAGGAGTTGCACATCTATGCACGCAAGCTTCTCAGGAGTGAGCAGATACAGCGCGCCCCATCGGACAAAGTGACGTTTGTAGCAGAATTGCTAGCCTCCCACACATTTGAAGGTGGAAGCAGGAAAGCGGATACGGTCGCTTTCCACAATCGATATGCTATCGCGCTTTATGAGCACCAATTGATAGAGCAACCTTAGCGTTGTTGAGCCTGCCTCCGATTCCAATACTGAAGCAGGCTCGTTTATAAAACCAACAACAGTTTTACAGTGAAAGGATACAACACAATGACAATGCAAGAACGATACGATGAACTTTGTAAAAAAGACCTGGCATCAGAAAATGGAGGACCAGTTCTGACTGACGAAGAGGTGACAGAATCGGTATTCCTGTTCTACAAGATTGAACCGAATGCTACAGATCACTGGGAGCCAGATCAGACACCTGAGAACGTCTACGGACTGGAATGGTGTGATAATTGCCGGAAGGCGCATACACCGCAAGTACATGAAGGAGCATAATCATGGAATATCCACGACACATCACGTCAGGCGACGAGCGTATTGGTAAAACGGCATTCGTACTCAGGACAGGAGATAGAGGCACTATTGACAAGATTATGCAGTATGAAAACGGGCTAGAAGTCTTCCATCTCGACCGTGGAAATGGTTGCGGATGTGGAGGATTAGAGGCCGCAGAGATCGTCATTCAAGAGGTGCTAGACCCCTCGTGGCATACGGACATTCCTCCTGTTCCCAGTGTTGCGTTTGTAGAATATGGTGGTGAGGAATGATCGACACCAACGAACTTGCCATCAAAGAGTACGAGATGCTTCAGACTGAGAAGAACGGACGTATCCAGGCACGTCTACAGGTCTGGTCAGTCTTTCTCGCGCTTGTAGGAGCCTTCTTTATCGCAGGACTACAGTCAGGTCAAATCAGTTGGTCTATCCTCATCTATCCTGTTGCTGCCGCATTTTTAGCGCAGTTTGCAGGACACAACGAGCACATCATAGACAGGCTCAAGGCGTACCTGCATCGGTTTGAGGAGATACATTGCTATACAGGATATGAGCACTACAATAGACCGCTCACAACACGATCAGGGAGCCAGATTAAGGCACTGACAGGCGCATTAGTCACTACGCAGGTAGCAGCTCTTGCTATCGGTATCACGCATCTCTTTCAGATACATGAGCCGTGGTTTGCTACTGCTGCTTTGTTTCTAGGACTCTACACGGTGTCAAGTGTTGTTGTGTCACTCAACAGTAAAGCGTAATTACAACCACATGAGAGGATGATATGAAAAGAATTATCGTTGCATCAAAAAATCCGGTCAAGATAGCGTCAACCCTTCAAGGTTTCCAGACGATGTTTCCAGACGAGCAGTTCGTGATTGTTGGCGTCTCTGTTCCATCAGGTGTTGCAGACCAGCCATTCTGCGATGAAGAGACGCTTCAAGGTGCGCTCAATCGCGCTAGCAATGCGTTCTACGCTAATCCACAAGCTGACTACTATGTCGGCATAGAGGGAGGCGTACAAGAGACGAGACGTGGCATGGAAGCATTTGCATGGGTGGCTATCCAGTCTCAGGAGGTGGCAGGCAAAGGCAAGAGTGGAACATTCTTCCTGCCTCATCAAGTGAGAGACTTAATCATCGAAGGGAAAGAACTGGGAGAGGCTGACGATATTGTCTTTGGCATGACCAACTCGAAACAGGAACGTGGAGCCGTTGGTATCCTAACAGGGAACGTCATTGACAGGACAGAGTTCTACAAGGCCGCTACGATACTGGCGTTAATACCGTTCAAGAATGCTGAGTTGTACTAAGGATACCGTAATTAAAGGCTGGTGAAGGTGCAAGAAGCATCTGCCAGCCTATTTTTGTGCTCTCGAACAGGTGTTTGATTGACTCGCTTATGATGCTCCTTTGCCCTTCATGCCATGTTCAAAGCGTGCCTGACGAGCTGCGGTGTAGGCTTGCTTTAGTTCAGGAGTATCATACATCACTTTGTTGTCTTTACACCCACAGGCGTTAGTCCAAATGTGCATATAAAGACCTATCTTGCCACATCCAGAACATTGTCCAAAGTACGTGTAACCCCATATGTAATTTCTCTCTAAATCTGCTCCAAAGACCTCCCCTTGAGTATAGATAAACTGTGATGCCGACATCCACCATATGCTCTCTTCATCCGTCATCTTGAGCTTCTCTAGTCCCGCTTTTGCTACATCCGTTTGCGTTGGCAAATAACAAAAGCAATCTACATCGTCCCAGACTTCACCAGCAAGAATAACAACGCTCTGCCTAGACGCTACACAGAGGCGTACCGCCTTATCTCGCTCCTGCTCAGTCGGTTTGTCAGGTTTTACCTCTACCCAAAAGTTTAGTTCTGGAAGAAAAAAGTCTGGTAGGTATCGAACCCCATCAAGATTGACGCCTTCAGGCTCATAGCGATACTTGATACCTGCTTTCTCAAAGAAGATACTCCACCTGGCTTCTAATCTGCTACGAAAAAAGTACCCGTTATACTCTGTGTCGATTGCTCTTATGTTGTATTTGCTGCTACTCATTCTCCGTCAACTCCTTTACCAGCCGTGGAATATACGCAATGAGCGCTTGAGCCATGAGATCACCAGCACTTACCTTCTTTCCAGTAAGCGAGATTTGCAAGCTTGCGTTCCGATAAAGTGTGAATAACGCTTCTGGTGCAAAGACACCCTGGTTGATCTTTGCTTTTTGCGAACTGGCGATGTGTTGAAACTTTGATTTGAGATCATCGCTTACTTCAGAACCTGCAATAGCCTGAAGCAGCAATTCATTCAAATCTACTTTTTTGACTTTCTCTTTCTTTGGTGTTTGCGTAGTTGCCACGACGTTTGTTACCATTTCTGCCAGTTGGCGTAATTGCTCCTCTGAGAAACCCCCAACTGACGACGCTATATTTTCCGATGGTTGCGACACAACTTTCTCACGTTGCTGTATCAATGCTGATTCTTTCATTTGCGTGTCATCTTCTTTGCGAACTTGCGAAAGTGGTTCTTCCCCATCTTGCGTATAGATAATTGCAACATCAGGTAATTGCAAATCTCCCTTTTCCTGCTCTGACGCTACTGCACTATTCTGATCTTGCCCATTCTCAACAATGCGTTCTTTGGGTTTCTTCAAATGCGGGGGTGGAGGTGGAACACCTCGCGCTGGCACCGCCTGACTGAGACCCGCAGCAAGAAAGTTGGTCTTCTGTTTCTCATCGCTCATAGGTCAAACCTCGCTTTAATTTCCTGGTAGAGTCTCGCATACGCTAGAGCGCCAGCACTCAGATGATTGTACTGTTGAATGGAGAGACCAAACACAGGAGCCTCTGCCAGATCGACATTCATGGGAATAAGCGTCTCAAAGATCAGGGAACCAAATCGAGCTTTTGCCTGCTGTAAGATTGTGTTGTTAAGTCCGACACGAGCATCAAACATGGTGAGGAACACACCTCCAATCTCAACAGTGCGGTTTATGCGTCGAACACGTTGGATAGCCTCATTGATTTTATCTAGTGCTTCATAAGCAAAGTAGTGGGCTTGTAAGGGGATGAGAAGGTAATCTGAGGCTGCAATGGCGTTGTCGGTAATGAGTCCCATGTTGGGAGGACAGTCGATGAAAATAGCTTTGTAGCGATCTACCGCCTGTGTCTCGACAGGGTATCCCTCGTATCCTTCAGCATCTCGCAATGCTTGCCTGAGTCTACGTTGTGGATCGACTTTGATTTCATCTTCCACCTGACTCATCCGCTTTGAAGACGGAAGGACGTATACACCACTTGAAGACTGCTTCACCACATAGTCAACACCGTATTCAGAATTAACTAACACTTCTGCTGTTCCGTTGGCGGCATCATCCAGAAGACCCGTAGCCATCGTGTAGTTACGCTGTCCGTCAGCATCAACTCCTAGTACTGGGTCGGGTTGCATGATCGTCAAGAGCGCATATTCCTGCTCAATAATCTGCTGTATCACACGCTTCACCTCATCCTCACCACGACGTTGCGCCAACTTGAGACGTTGCTTTGCTTGCGGCCACACCCGTTCTTTTCCATCCCATGCAGCTTCTACCGCGAGATTGGCACTTGAGGTAGTCTTACCGACTCCTCCTTTTTCGAGTGGGCACGAGTAAATTGCACCCATATCTTGCTCCTCTCAAAATAAATAATTTGCGAACTTGCGAACTTGCAACAGTATCTAATTTTGGAAGAGGTTGAGTCAAGGGATGAGAGAAAAAGAAAGAGCCTCGTACGGAATATAGAATTAGCGGCGTAGTACGAGACCCTGAGAGAGTATAGCAGAGATGTCAGAAAAGAGCAGCAACCAACCGACAATATCACATCCTGTAACCGTTCTCATGTGTAACAGGAAAGAGATATTAGTCCTAGAGATGGGAAGATTGACGTGCTTGACTGTATACTTTCTCCGGTTCATTAGCACCCACACACGCAGAAAGGATATGCTCATGCTCTCCATCCCCTTGCGGCAACAGAAGTTATTTATCCGCGATGTTCGCCTGTACTTGTATACTGCTATGTCCGTTGTACTCCTGCTTGTCAGTATCTCTCTTGGCTTAACTTGGTTCGGTACTAACTCACAAATCAGTATCTCCAACACGCTTACCTATGTTGGACGTGAACGCACGCTCACACAGAAGTTGCTTGCTGAGACACTGCAAACGGTCTACGTCAACCCTAACACAAAGAAAAGCCTCAAGATCGATGAGACTGACTGGACAGCACGGCATAATGCGATATGGTATGGGAGCAACTCGCTTGCCATTCTTCCCTTTTCCACATTCCCTGATATCGCGCCAACGGTCAATGATATCGAACCGCAGTATCTAGCAATGCATAAGGCCATCGACAACGTACTAGTAAGCAAAGACCAGACGATCCTACGGGCTGATGCTGCACTCATCATACAGGAAACAACCCCACTTTTTAACGCACTAGAGACGTACAACGCCTATCTGCACGCGCTCACCACACACTATCAGACGAGCATCCTGATTTACGGCATTATCTCCACAATAGCTATCTTCATAATCATTGTGCTCAGTATCATAGCCGTGTTTCGTCCGGCCTTTGCGAGACTGAACAAGAATGTGATCACAATTGTCAAAGCTGATGAGGAACTACAGAAGCAGAAGTTAGAGACTGAGGCAATGCTAGAAGAAGTAAGACGTGCTGACCATGACATGAGAGTGCCCATCTCGAAAGTATCGACAGGTGTCTACGCTGTGCAGAATGGTGCTCGTGGCTACCATGAAGTGAGGAAAGTCGATGGACTCTATCGCTGTCCCTGCGGTATCTTTGAGCATAATCATTTTTGCAATCACATTAAATCGGCTCAGGATGCAGAGAGAGCAGAGGCAAGTCAACAGCAACAGGTACTCTTGCAACAGAGTAACGGGCGTAGACCTGTAGCATAGCGGTAAGTTTAGTACCACCTGATTACTCTCAATCCCCCATCTCGTCATAAGAGCAGGGGGATTTTATTATGAAAATCAAACTATCATTTACTACCGTACTTTGCGGCATTATCACCATTGTTGTTGCTAGCACTGTCTTACTGACATCCTGTGACAACACGTCAACTACACCATCAGTGCAGCCACACATAGCAAGTACAGAGGTTAGACCAACACCAACCATCGCACTTCCATCGATGAGCCTCTATCAAACGGGCATGGTAGCACCTGCATGGTCACACGATGCGTACAGCAACTATGCTCCCACTCTACGCGACATGAAACAGGCAACGAGTGCCAGGTGGGTTGAGTTGCCTATCTTGCTACAACAAGCCACAAGTACATCCACTCATGTCGATGTCTCAAAGAATCAGGTCACTCCACAGTCGCTAGCAAAGGGTATCCAGTCAGCACACGCCGAAGGATTGAGAGTCTTTGTTGTGCCATTATTGGGAGTGAACGTACAAGGTGATTGGGCTGGCACTGTCATACCGTCAGACATTGCAACATGGTTCGATTCGTACTGGCAGGCACTAGAGCCATACGTCACGGTAGCAGAGCAGGCACGAGCTGACCAACTCTCGATAGGTACCGAGATCGATTGGATACAGGAGAACGCCGATTCTACGCTCTGGACAAATCTCATTTCACAAGTAACGAGCATCTATCATGGGAGATTGACGTATGATACCAATTGGTCAGAAATGGGCTATAGTGTAGCGTCATGGTTGCGAGATAGTCGCCTTGCGTATATCGGAGTATCTACGTACATTGATCTGACCTCTACAGCGTCCTACGTCGATCCTGGTGCGTTACCTGCACTCTGGAAAGCGACTATACAGAGCCAACTAGACGCTTTCTCGTTCAATGTTGGTAAACCTATCATCATTAGCGAGATAGGATATAGAGACACCGTAGACGCGCTCTGGCATACATGGTCTACCACCTCCACATCAGCCACATCAGAAGTTGAGCAGGATGGTGCATTTGACGCTGCACTCACTGACTTGCAAGGTGATAATCATGTTGTGGGCTTCTTTCCGTGGGGATGGCAAGGAACGGGCGATATGAACATCAAGGGAACGCAAGCAGCAGGAACGATTAAGCATCATTATCAAGCGATGCAATAAGCAGAAAGGAACTAAAAATGGAAGCAGGCAAAATAATATTCGCATTAGCAAAGAGTCAATACAACAAGATTGGGGCAATTAATAACAAAGGTAAACTTGTTATTGTTGAGAAACATTGCATTAAGGACAGTGAAAACAAAATCGCTACATATGCATACACGTGTACCTATTGCCCGCATGAAAGCACCGAATACACTAGTTCAACTTATGTGTGGAATGAATGTGAGTCCATCTTCCCTGATAGCGGCACCAGCCACAAGACAGAGTGGCATCCGCTAGAATCTTCATTCATACAAAGCGAGATACTTAAACTTGACTCCACCTCTCAGCAAAAATAAACACTAACTCAGGGCACGAAGACTATCATTCGTGCCCTCTCATCATTTATGCTGTCAACTCTTCTTGGCTCCATCTTGAAGCACATGCAAACATCTCTGTAAACGCTTTAAGTATGACACCGGGGCGAGATCCTGTACTCTTTCCCTCAGTTCGTGGAAAGTGTCTCACTGGCACCTGAGTAAAACTGTAACCAGCACGATCAAACTTGAATACCAATTCTGTCAGCAGCATGGTACCCTTCGCCTCTAACGTTACCTTACGAAAGTATTCAGTCTTGAACAATTTGAAAGCACAGTCAACATCTTTAATCGGAATGTGGAAGAAGAACCTCACCACGCGATTCCATCCCCATGCATTCAATTTCCTCACCAGCGTATCCTGACGATGAGCGCGATAGCCAAAGACTCCATCGTAATCGCTGGTGTAGGGAAGTAATCGGGCAATATCGGCAATATTGAACTGTCCATCTGAATCCATGTAGAAGCTAAACTCTTTCGTTGCTGCCTTGAAACCTGTTACTAGAGCAGCACCACAGCCCATGTTTACCTGATGATTGATAAGTTTTACCCGTGGGAATGTATGTGCTATACATTTCACGAACTCGTATGTGCGATCCTTGCTCCCATCGTTGACGACAATAATCTCATAATCTGTAACCACCTGGGAAAGATACGCGATAGCCTCTTGTAACGTCTTACCTATGTTAGCTTCCTCGTTATACGCTGGAAGAATAATCGAGAGACCGCGATTGAAGCGTCCACTGAACTGCCCTTGTGGGATAGAGACAGGTCTATCTTTGCCAAGCGTGAATACAAGCAGGCTCATCGCCACGAACGAAAGCAGCATACAGGTTACAGCCACAGCAACCTTTAAGCCGAGAGTATCCCACACACTTCCATATGCCAGTTGAGGCAGAGCCGTTGAAAAGAGACTCAGCACCGCATTATTCAAGATCATCCCTCCAAACGCCACTACAGCGAACTTACCTGTCTGTTTCCATGTGATAGGAGTCTTCTCTGCAAAGGTCCAGAACTTATTGCAGAAAAAGCTATTGGTGGCTGCGACTGTACAAGATAGCGTGTTATATACCAGAAGCTGATACAGATTGTGAGCAGGAAATAGCCACGAGAGCAGGGTAATTACGGCAATGTCGATGCCAGTATTGAGACCACCGACAAGCGCAAAACGGGATAGTTTTTTGATCATTAATGTCCTCCAATACCACATTGTTGGTGTGCCATTTTTAAACCTGATGGAAGTGGGTTATTTGGCAATGGCGGTAAACCCACTTTTTCGTAAAGTTGCAACCCCGATTGCTCTTTTAGTATAAGTTTAAAGTTAGTAAAAAAAGTTTTAGAAAGTCGTACATGTTGGTATACCTGATCGTCGCCGCTCCCAACGGCCATAACAACCCAATGAACATACTCTTCAGGGTGGACAAGTGCACGGTTCCATAATCCATTTGATCCTTCATAGATAATGTGGTGAAAGTCTAACCCTATTTCTGACTCATTCGTACTCGCAGTCGATGACTGCTCAAGGATCATACCATTATCATAATGCTGAACAAGATAAGTATTAATGGGATGGTACGATGCGCAAGAAGCACCATACAGTCCATCCTGCAAAGAGACAATTCCCGTCTTAGTTGTAAAAATAGCCTGCGTCACAATGATAGAGATAAACACTATAGATAATATGTATCTCCCCGCCCCTGTTTTAAAAAACAACAGGCGAGAAAGAAGGTAAGCAACAAACAAAGCGGCTGGCGCGACTACTTGAACACCATAGCGTACATTAAAAAACTGGTATAGATAGTTCGCAGGAACAGCGCCTGGAAGATAAATAACGGCCTGTCCAGAGTAAAGTGAGTAAATATAAAAAACAATTGGTATTAAGCAGATTAAAATACCAATTGCCTCTAACCGTCGCTTATGCAAGAGAACAAATGTAGCAATACCGATAAATAGAATCACTGATAACCCCCAACCAAGTGACACACCAGCATCCAATATATAATAACGTATTGACTGATAGATGCTATGATACGTAAACAGGGAGTTAGAATTTAGAAGTTGCAACTGTTCATGCTGAGCAGAATATGGTCCACGCTGGAAATAGAGCGCACTTCCAAATATTACTTGGTTCCATATCAACCATAAAACAATTCCAGCACATCCAAGAAAACCAAATATTGCGAAGTTAGATTCGGTCTTCCTCCATGTCTGTTTACGTAAGATGCCAATCACGCCAACAAGGACAAAAATCACGAGAAAAAGCGGCCATGCATCATAGCGTGCCAGCGTTGCCAGAAATGAGAATAACGCTGTAAGAACTAACCATATCGGTCTATCCTCTTGTATCCAACAAAAAAAGTAAAAACTCGTAATCACCAAAGCAGCAGTACAAATAATCTCAGTAAGTGGAGTGCTCTGTAAATACAGCACATTTGGATTAAGCGCGAAGACAAGAACACCAATACAGCTTGCAACCTTATTGCCTGTTAGTTTCCATGCTGTAAGATAGAGATAGACCGAGGCAACAACGTATGCCGCCATTGATGGGATACTGCCGGCAAGCCCTGTGCGCCAAAGATAATCATTCCAGATAAATGGAAGCATGAGTAAATGAGGAATGGGAAGCCATACGGTACCAAGTTGACCAATGCCAGGAGTAGCGTTATCTATAAGACGCCGCGAGGCTTTAATATGTGAAAATGCGTCATTGTAGAGCAGAATATCATGATGTAAAAAGTAATAGGAGCACGCCGCTACACTACACACGCACGCTAGTACAATCGTTGCCACTAGCCAGGGGTCACGTGCCTTAACCGTTCTCTTCCCTCTCATCTTGCCCACAGCAGGCACTAGCACCGTAGACATTGCCTTGACCGATTGCGTCACTGTTCCCACTTTCGCCACACTAGATACCGACTCTGTTTTCATCGATATAGCCACTATCTTCTCAGTACTCCTCTTATCCTTCAAGTGCAAGCCATGCTGCGTTTTATGCCACTTGTGAGGAGACTTAATCAGCTCGTAGCCAGCCATGAATGCCGCTACAGATGCTAGTATCCAGTAAAGAGGCAGCAAGAGACACCACTTGACTAAGCTGTACTGTTCCCGTTTCACGCACGCAATCATGCTGACATAGACGGGCAAGAAGTTACCAACGAGGAAGCACAACATACCAGCATAGAGGATGGGCCAGGGGAAGAGTTGGTGATAGAGATCCACTGGCCTCCATATCAAGTATGCCGCAAACATACACCACATGACCGGATTGATCAATAATACGACAGAGCCAGCGCCAATAAAGAGATGCAATGATAACAGGTCTTTGACCTTTCCCTGTCTCAGTGTCTTGAGAGGATGTCTTGTATGCACTAGATAGGTCTGCATATATCCCTTGATCCATCGTGAGCGTTGGCGTATCCATGACAGAATTTGAGAATTGGCTTCCTCGTACGTCGTACTATCAAGCATGATCGTCTTGAAACCGTACTTGACCAACTTCAAGCCAAGATCAGCATCCTCAGTCACATTGTAACTGTCCCAACCACCTAACGCTTTGAGTGCTGATATCCTGAAGTGATTCGATGTGCCTCCCAATGGAAGCGAGAAGCCCAACCGTTGAAGACCTGGCAAGATCAGATCAAACCAGAGAGAATATTCTGCTGTAAACCAGCGCGTCAACAGGTTCTGACCACTGTTGTAGAAGTTCAAACGAGCTTGTACACACGCTACATTTACATCATTCGATGCAAAAGTCAGCACTGCTTTCTTGAGTTGCAACGGATCGGGGATATCTTCAGCATCATAAATCACGCAATATTCACCACTTACCTTTGTGAGACCGTAGTTACAGGCTCGTGGCTTTGTCTTTGGCGTGCCTTGCGGAACGATAAGCACCTCAAAGTTGGCTGGTAGGTTCATTGCTCTGATTGCTGCCCGCGTCTCTCGATCATCCTGCTCAGTGAGGAATAGCACCTGAAGACAATCTTGTGGATAGTCGAGAGCCTGCATAGCCTTGACGAATTGAGGCACAATGTTCTTCTCGTGATAGAGTGGACACAAGACCGTGTATGCAGGCCATGGCGCTTTAGCCAGATCGTGTATCACTTGCTCATCGAACGGTGTCTCAGGTTGTGTTCTTGACACGGCTATCATCCATGACGTAGACATAGCCAGAAGCGCGACATAGAGCGCAGTTACCACGGCAAAGATACCAGTGAGCACAGCGATACCAAAGCACCATAGAGCAATCAGTGTGAGCGTTGCCAGCATCGCCAGTACGGTTACTTGCGGTGTTGTCCATGTCCGTTGTGCTGATTGATCGGGTGAAATGGTGGCTATCGGTTGGTCGTCTGTGGATCGGGTGACATGGTTGACGAGGTAACTAAAGTATTTATCTGTATCGGTTTCAGTGTGTTTTGTTGCGGGTACAGGCGTTTTGAGCATTCTCTTCCTTCTCGACTTGATTTTACGTCTACTGTAGATTGACGATTGAGAATGCACGCTAGAAGATACTTGAGGTTGAGTGCAGAAGGGGAGTAGCCAATATGGGGCAAGAAGAAACGTTGTACGGTTGCTTGCGGACAAATAAAAAGCGCTCAAGCCCAAACGGGAGATTAGCGCTATGAGAAAGTTTAGAGTGTTTCAACCCCGCAAGAGCGGGAATGGAGAGAGTATAGATTACTCTTCCATTGTTGTCAAGGCTACGCTAATTCTACATTTGCATAGAGTGTGCCAAACGGGACATTGTTATCAGTCCCGACCTCAATATACTCAGTAGAGAGCACATTGTAGGTACTACCTCTTCCGAACGGCGCAGGACAGTAGACATCATCAAAAAGTGGCTCACGTACCTGATTCCCGTTCTCTTTGAGTCCAGATACAAACTCTTCAACTTTATCAGGATGTAAATCTTTTGCTAAAATCACTTGCATTGCTTTCTCCTCTTGTCCTAACGCTTCTGCTTTCTCACAGGCACGACCTTGCTTGCAATTGTTGCACCCATCGCCATGAACTTTACCAGTTGCGATCTCTACCGAATGCCCGAAGCCATCGCAGTAGTGAAACTCGTCCGTCTCAGGGTCGAAACCGCAATACCCGCAAGTGCCTTCGCATGCATCGTTAAACGTAACCCAGTATTGTCGTTTGTCGCAATACTTTTCGCCTTTGACGAATAACATTTCACAGCATTTTGACAGAGAAAAGGTAAAACATGCACACTTTGACACATAAAATTTCGCTGCGGCACGCCAAACGTTTTCTTGCCTGTTGAGATTGCCAAAACAGTCTTTTTCGCACTTTTGCGAAATTTTATGTGTCAAAAATGACGCCTTTTCACGCCGCTTCCGAAGCGCCTTCACAGCGCCACATGAAAGATTATGCGTCAGAACGTGTATCGTTTTCTTTTTGCTCGACCAACGTTCAGGCCGAAAACGTTACTCAATGCTGCTTGGAAAAGTTATGTGTCAGGACTACTGAACGGATAGCTGCCGTAAACTGGCTTCCTGAGCGCTTCCAGGCGAATCGTGAAAAATTATATGCGTCAGAAATGCGAAGTTATATTCGACAGACGACAAGTATGTACTTTGTTTCATGATTGTTTCCTCTCTTCTCGCATTTGCGAGTGCTATTTGACTTCAGCTTTTTCTTTTGCCTGTTTTGCTATGTACTCTCGCAATGCCCATATCACCTCACCATTGAAAGAACGCTGATTATCCTGAGCGCTCTGACGCATGGCTTCTAGCACTTCCAATGGATAGCGGGTATTAATGGGTGTATCCTTAATATCTTTCTTCTTCATGTGTCTATTCTAGCACCACTTTAGATACAAGTCAAGGGTTTTTCAACGAGTTTTGAAAAGTGGCAAAATAGTGGCTCTGGCAACTCACCAGAGCCTTAAGCTACTTGCCACTAAATCGCCAGTACAGCGCCTCTTTCATGGCTTGCGCAAGGTCTTCGTTGGTTCCACTTCCCTGCTGTCCGTTATATTCCCCTCGCCATGAACCATCAGCACAGAGCGTAATACCCAACTCACTACGGAACATCTCAAAGATCGGATTCCACTCTCCGATAATGCGCTCCATGCGTTCCTGCTCAAGTTCCACTTCTATCGTTTTCGCTTGCAATTGTTTTTGCAGATCCGCAAGTCGTGCTTCGTAGTCTTTGATGTACTCACCTACAAATGGGGCTTGTGTTGGAGTGCAGGGTTTGCCTTCGATCAGATGAGTTAAACCCTGCTCACGTAAACGGCGTTGGCGATTGGCAGCCCGTAATTGTATACGTTCCTCTGGCGTCTGATGTCGATACCAGTAGGATTTTTCTTGATCTGGTTTCTCTGTCTGCTGGTCTTTGAGGCGTTGAGACATCTCGAAAAGGATGTGATTATCACTCATAGATCACCTCTTCTATACCTCGTTCAACAGTCACAGAGGAGCGCGAGAACTCTTTGTCGTTGAATAGTGCTGCAAGTCCTGTGAGTTGTTTCAAACGCAAGAGTTTATCCACGTCCATGCCAAAGTTCTTCATAATCCAACTGTCAGACATGCCAGAATTCACTACATCTATCACCATTTTTTGCGCCAACTCTACGTCTGGTTCACCTCTTGCCTCATTATGTAAAATTGTAGCCCCCATGCGAGAGGCAAGCTCTGTTCTGTCCTGATTTACCGTCGTCACTGGTAAGCGTCCCATGACACTTCCATATACCGTAGGTGTTTGAGCGATTAGGCGACGGTGAGCACCGTCAACCATCTCACGTACTCCGCTCTCTTCTACCCACGTTACACATGGTTGAGTGTAACCACTCGTCTCAATCGATATTTTCAGAGAAGCCATTTCAGGAGGGGCTACCTTATTTGGATTGTATGAATTCGCTTGCACTTCCTCTTGCTTCACCCACAGCACACAATCTACCGGGTGCTTTTTCATTGGCGATTGCTCATGGAGTGCCAAACGCATCTCATTAATGGCATCCATCCGGTCATCATCATTCAGTTGTGCTAGTTGCTTAAAAACTATTGATGCCATATCAACAAGTTCCTGCTTATCCATTCTCGTTCCCTTTCTACAAATTGCGATACTTTTCAACTACCACATTCCGTTGCTCTACTTGCCGTTTTGTGAGACTAAACCCCATGTATTTGCACAGATGGTCATTCTTCAGGATGCACACAGCCATACGCTTGTATGATGGAATCAACTGAAAATCCGATCCCTCCCAATCGTCAGGGTACTCATCAAAGACCACCGCAACCTTATCGGTCTTATAATTCGTTTTGCCCTTGACCGATACCCTGATGCCCATTGTTTGCAATTCTGTAATGGTTTCAGAAGAGAGCACGCCGCCCCGTTTTGCCCAAAACTCTAGTGAGGTCGCAAACTTCTCTTCATAGTTTTTGCGTGTATCCTCTGGAAGCGTTGTGAGCAAAAACGCCACATACGACTTCCACGTATGCCCTGGTGGGAGTTTGACGTTCTTCCATCCAACCACACTCGTCCCGCCATAGATAGCTGCAAAATTGGCACCATTGACCCGTCCTACAACCTTGCCCCATGTATTCGGCTCTAACACTCGGTAGAGCTTCAATGCGCCAATAGCCGGTCCGCTAAACGGGCTAGCCACGCGCATATCATGGATAGAGACGCCTGCGAGATAGAAGAGGTCGTAAATCCGATTGTACGGAAAATCAAACTTTGCATTGGCCGTCCAGATATCTTCTGTCTTCCAATCGTAGAGCGGATAGCCAGAATAGACGTTCTCAGCCTGTTGAGTCGTCCATGACAGATCATGATAGGTATTCTTCTCTCCCGTAATCGCACGCCACCTGTTGAGGCTCTCTTGCGCTCTAATGCCTACAAGACAAATGGTCTTACCTGTGCCGCCGCAATGCCGATGATACCAGGCAGAGAACTCAGCATAGAAGTCATCTTGCATCATGCCGTATTTGTAAAAGTCAAACTGATGATTAGAGAGATTGATTACTCCCTGGTGTTCTGGCATTGGACGGACCCAGATATCTTCTTTTTCAGGTTCCCACGGTATCCAATATTGCTCATAGGCAGAGGCAGCAGACGTAACCGACATGGGCATACAGCACCAGTACGGCTCAATCAGATCAAGATTGCTCGTCATCATCTGCTCAACGTAGTCGGTCGTGGCGCTGTATTGTGCTTCAAAGTCTTGATGAAACACACCAATTTTACGTGTAATACCACGCTCTCGCATGTACTTAATACAGAGGTTGAGAAGAAGGCCAGAATCCTTACCTCCACTGAAGGAAATGAGAATATTATCAAATTTTGCAAAAACAATATCTAATCGTTTCATGGCCGCTTCATACACGTTTTCATCCACATACACCATTGTCTGTTTCTTTTGCATCATCTTCATGGTTCTACCAACTCTTGTTTATTCTTTGCTCTCCCTCTCACACGTGGCTGGTACTGATGCGCCTGTAGCCACGTTTTATAATCCTCATGCTCTGTGTCAATAAGCCAGAAACGCCCATCACGCTTTGCGGACTCCCCTAAACGCCCTTGCTGTGCCGCCTGGGCTAATGTAAAGCGGCTAAAGCCAGTCTTTTCGCTTACCTGATTGAGTTTCACATCTGCCACGTTTTATTCCTTGTTCTTGTCAAATTTTGCAATAGATTGATCAAGCCATTGCTGTTTCTTGCATGTATGATGCAGAGAAGAATCATCTTCACAATCTCGATTATGCCAGCGCATCGGGTGCGCCCAACCGTATGTCCACTCGCTCGGAAGTTGTGCGACTTCTTCAAATCGCTTCAACTCCTCATTGCTGACATCAACCGTCCAGAGAGATCCGGCATCCCATGCCTCACCATAAACGTATTCAGGTAGGCGTCCACCTTCTTTGCGGGGAGGGAAGGAGGATTCGCTACAGTAGGCTATCGTGCCGTTTTCGTTTTTTGCAATGAAGTAGATATGTCTCCACCACTCAGGCACTTCACCCTCAACCGTTCTTGCGTATGGACCTGTTGGGATACCAATACTGCTCCTGTATCCCGGACTCTTTTGAATATCTGCCATTATAGCAATCTTCTCACTTTCTCAGCATCAAGAGCGTCCCAGAGGTCGCCAAAAGTGACTTCACCACGCCAAATTAGCGGACGGCGGGACTCGCTTCTTCTCACAGCACTTGCCGACACCATAAGAGACGAGTCGGAATATCCCTGAAGGACTCGCTTCACGTCAGCAACGGAAACACAATCCTCAAGGTTGAAGTCGGAGGCATAGGGCACTGACGGTGCCTTTGATGCAGTAATAAACTTTACCGCATCTTCGTGTGATGCTCCATGTTGCATGAAAAATTGGATGTCTTCTTCGTTAAGCATTATGCTCTCCTTAAACTTGTACCCCACCGTATTTACGTGCTAATAATAGCACAAAAGAAAAGCACTGTCAATAGATTTTGATGCCAATTGAGGGCGGTTAAAGGTCTTTTACCAGTTTCATCGCCATATCTTTGAGTGCATCTTTTCTGTACTTGTTGACGCTCCTCTGGAAGTTCGCCAGTGCGTTCTCCTTGCGATAGAGCGCGTTGCTTATCCTCTCATCGATGGAACCACTACAGCACAGGGAAATGTACGTAGGTCTTCTTGTTTGGCCTATTCGATGATTTCTTCCTTCTGCCTGATCACGTTCACTATACTTGTAGCCATCGGCATAGAAGATGGCATACGCCGCATTATTCCACGTAAAGCCGTGGCCTCCTGCACTCTGAGTAGCGATCAGGAAACGGGAGTCACCAGCTTGCCAGCGTGTTAATTGGCTGTTGCGGTCTTTCTGCGTCACGGTACCGTGAAACTCTGCATAAGTACCAGGACCGTATTGTTTTTCAATGGCTACTTTGATCTCATCGATGGCATGATGGTACTTTCCCCAGATAATCACCTGCTCTGTATCAGGGATAGACTCTATGGTATTCATTAGCAGATTGACACGTCTATGCTGCATAGTGATGTGCTGCTTCTCTAGCGTTTTCGGTATGGTCCTTGTCCAGAAACCACACACGATAGCCTGCAATGACGTGAATAGGTGGAAGATTGCCACACTACTCCAATCCTCATACTCCAGATCAAGCAATATCTCCTGCTTTGCTTGCTGGTAGTACTCATATTGCTCATCCGTCATCTCAAAGTAGCGGGTCTCATAGAGCTTTTCAGGGAGGTCTAGACACTCTTCCTTGCTCACCTGATAGACATACGGTGCTATCTTTGCCGCCAGATACTCAGCATTGTGTGTACGGACGATGCGACCTGTATGGACTTTGTGCCCTAATGCGTTCTCCCTCACCTCGTATTCAAGGTGATTGGCGGCAAAACTGTAGAATGAGGAGTACCCTAATATCTTCTTGCTCAGGAAAGACATCTGTGCATAGAGGTCTACAGCCCCTTGCGTGAACGGTGTTCCTGTGAGGATGAGCCGGTACTTTGCAATGGCACTCAAGGCTGTAATACGCTCCGTACGCTGGCTACTATGGCCTTTGATGTAACTGGACTCATCGACAATCACAAAGCTCTGATCAGTGACCAGTGCGCGATATGCCAGGATGACACGAGCACTGGAAGACATCGACTCTATGCCGATAATGTGGATCGTTGCACCCGTTGGGAGATTGGTATCAGACACTTTGTCATCCCAGACTTTGATACTTTCTTCTGGGACATCGGTATGCTTACGCCACTCCTGCGCAATCGTCTCTTTGAGCGATACAGGACAAAACCAGAAGAGTCTATCATACTTCTCTTGTCTAATTTTCGCTATCTCTATGGTAGTACGGGATTTTCCGGTCCCGATAGCCATGAACAAGGCTCCTACGCGAGTAGGAAGCATCTTTGCTGCTGCTGTTTGTTGATGTAGCATGAGTGGCGTTGCTGTTTGCATTACATCGCTTCTTTCAGTTCATCAGCAATATCGACTGTCTCAGGAATAACAAGCACAGGAGGCGTATCGCTGGCGACGACCTTCTCTCGGAAGACCACCGACTCTTTTGAGACGGTAAGCATCTTCTCTTTGTCTTCCCTAGCGATGAGTGCAGCTTCTTGTGCTCCTTTGCTCAGTCGAAAGTCGTACATCTGAGCAAAGTCAAGAACTTGTACAAATTGGACGGGAGGCACGACAACGTGAGGGGCGTTATACTTGCTATTTGGCAGTTTCCTTGCAACAGCATAGTAATCATCATTCTTGTCCCATCGGATACAAAACCACCCTGTATAGGTTCCATCCGTCAGTTTTGATATCCAGCGCGTGTGTTCAGGTTCAAAAACGCCTGACACGATCCTCGCTCTCAGTTCCTCATCAAACACGCGGACAAGAAAGCCATGTGAGAGCAATGTATGCCCTAGTTCTACAACACGTTCAACTGGACTACCAGCGAACTTCCCAGGCACTCTTTGCCAGCATCCATTCTGCCAGACATAGCCCATTGATTTGACGATCTCTCTGAAGTCCTCGCGCTTCTCAGGAAACATGACTGAGATCGTATTGCCACTTAGACTTATCTCTACTGACAGTTCAGATACAGGTGTCTCAGGTCTGATCGTGGCTTCTACCAGCGCCGCACGTTTGATCGTATCAGCTTTCTCGCGTGCCTCCTGTTCCGCTCTCTTTTGCTCATCGGTTGGAACTGCAAGTAACGCTTTGAACACATCGGATATAATTTGTTTGGAGGAATCGTAACGCCATTCTATCCATTGCTTCGCAGAGGTCTCATTGCTGATCTTCTCAACAGCAATGAGGATCTGACGATAGTCCTTGCTCTTTTCGAGACGCTCAACGGTTGCCTCAACCTCGTTGAGTTTCTCGATACGCAATGTTTCTGCCCATGCGATCTGTTTTTCGGTACCGACCAGTACAGGTAATTCTAGTTCTTCTGCTTGTTCCCTGGCTACTTCGGTAGACTTCTGCTTGAAGCAATCAAAGCATTCACCATTTTCGAGATAGGCTATCCTGTTCTCACGGTACCGATGAGGTCCAACGAGATTGACCGTGCCTGAATGACCGCAAGTATACGTCACGTCATATTTTGCCATAATGTCCTCCGCTACTTTCACTTATAAAGTTATTGCTCCATGTTTCCTGATCTGCTCATCGATGTCCGTCTGATCGACATAGGAGCAATCTTCAAGCGTTACAAAATCCTTATCTGGATGCATTGAATGCTCTTGAATGGTTTCGTAGAGCGTTTGAGGGGTAATGTCACCAAAAGAACCGTTCTGCATGAGAGAAAACCAGGAGGAAACGATCTTCTCAACGTTCTCACGAGTACAATCTCTGATATAGCATTCGATTCCATAGAGCATTTCACTATGAGCAGAACGTCTATGTCTTTTTGCTAACTGTTCAATTTTTTTTGTCAGATCAGGAGTAGGGCGTAATGATGTTGCCATTATTTGCTCTCTTTCTTTGCCACTTCTTCTATTTTCTGCAAAACGAGCGCTTTTCGTTCTGCCGTGAGGCCGATGTTATTCCCACTGGCGCGTCCAAGGGGATCTTCAGTGCCCGATTCGAGAATAGCCGTTGCTGCTTTCCACTTGGGATCGCGTCTTTCCTCCTCATTTGGTTCTCGGTAGAGATAGGAACCTTGATCACGCCCATCGATAGTTACATCAATGCTCTCTCTTGCCCACACCGTGAGACGGATCGTATGCTTGCCATCTTTAGACTTGAAGGTAAGGCGTCTGCGCTTCTCATCTGCCTCCATCTCCTCACGTTCCGCTACTTCTACGAGGATTTGCGTTCCATCAAAGCGAGGGTACCGTTTCAGGATCGTCTCCACCTCTGCATAAGATTGAGAATAAAACGATGCATCCGAGATGGTGCCGTTATCAGATACGGCAAGAAGACGGTAATCATCTATTTCATCCTCTGAGTCCTCATTGATCACACAGAGAAGACCGTCTTGATCACGGGCGGCAAGCATCGTAGCACGAGCATTACCATATCGATTGCCTGCCATCCACCCAAGTTTGCTAGCCTCTTTGTAGGTAAGTGGGCGTGGACCTAGCTCCTGAGAACGTGGCTTTGTTGCTTGTGTTGCAGGGTGTTCTTTGAGGAAGGTTTGAGCCTCACGGGCGACTTCTGGCTGTTTGCGTATATCTTGCTGTGCAAGCCACTCAATGTAATCGCGCGGCAGATCGCCCAACTTTTTACCTGAATGTTTGCCAAATGTCAGAATAATATTATTCATGATGTTCTCTCCTCGCTATCAACTCTCTCGATGTATCCATACTAACATCATTTGTATTCAATGTCAAGTCACATTTGCAGCAATTTTAGAAGTTGCACAATAACTCATCGTTGTATTGTCATCGAAAACTCTGTATCCTATTCGCAATTCAAGTGTTAGTTGGGAGACGCACTTGGAGATGTCTTTCACGGTAGCACGGTGCCTCCGCGCTTTGCTACTTCACATCTTCAGCATGCACCAATTCCAGATCACTCACACTTTGCGCAACTACTTTCCCTTCGATCTCGACATCACATCCTCTGCCTCTTGCAAAACAATAGCGATCTGACCAATAGCGTTTAAAACGTCCTACAAGCCCGTACGAGCGAGAAGCAAAGTTGACCACCGTGATTTCATCTCCTTCCACAAAGACCGTCTCAGCCTTCTCAGGACGATAACCAGACACTAGCACAGCGATAGGGACGCCGTAACATTCTGCTAACAATCCCAGAGACCGCAATGATGGATCGGTTCTGCCATTTTCCAAGTCAGACAGGAACGAGATAGAGAGACGCGTCTTTATTGCTACATCCTTCAATTTCAACCCGTTGTGTAGTCGTGCCTCGCGTAAATTCTCAGCTAACATCTTGCTACCTCTCTCAATTTTCGTGTATTCTATCACCAGTCTTTGGTACATCAATATGTGCCTTGGCGTCTCTGCGACAGAGGTTGAACGGCCATTCGCCTCTGTCAACCAAACAGACTTAACTGCTCTATTGGCTTCGGTTTCGCCTTCACCATCTGCTCAAACGTATCGCTCATCCGTTGCCATATCTGCTCATTGGCGCGCGCTATTTCATCGACACGTTCACAAACATTCAGCCATTTCTCACGTTCGTCTCTATCCGCTAACGTATCCATTAATTGCCGTGCGTGCCAATCACAGAATTTGACGAGTACATGACCAGCATAAACAACAAAGTTGCAACGGGAACCGTATTGCCATCGATACCATAGCGCAATCGCGTCACCATCATCGTCACAGGTTGTTTCTAGCAAAAGACATGCCGAACTATTGAGCCATTGTTGCCACGTCAGATTCGGCTCTGATTGCGCTACATCGGTAAGTGCAGGTCCGAGAAGTGAGAGGTTCATGCAACCTCCTCAAACAGACTCAACTGTACGACGGGTGGTACATCCCATATCCCTCTCCCACAGACAGCGCATGGAGGATTCTCAGGGTTTTGTATCCACCGCTGTACAATCTCACCCTTTGTTGATGTGTAGCAGGACGTATGGTAACTGACGTTGGGAGCCTCTGGCATACGTAGGACATAGATAGCGATTGTGTTCATGCAACACCTCTCATCGCTACTATCGCCATCTCTATCTCCTGCACACTCCCAGTTCTCGCAAACTTCAACCACTCACTCACGTGCGACCGTGCTATAGCTTTCCTGTCGTACATGAAGAGATCGTACTGTGCCATGAGTTGATCAACAAGCAAGTATCTCGAATGACATCTCATGCACCATCTCGTACCGACACCATTTGCAAAGTGAGCATGTCCTGCACAACCGTATGAGCATTGGATGTGTTGTGTGAGTGGTAAGTGTCGTGCTGGCATCGGACGCAAGGGAGGAAGTTCGATCATGCTTTCACTCTCCCATACAGACTTCTCGTAATCAGCAGCATCAAACATGCCTCACACAAACGAGACACACCAGATGCATAATGCCAACTTACCGTAGCCTCATTCTCGCAAGGCTTGCCATCGATCTTACATTGACATTTCACGCTACACCTCTCATCTCACGACCCACTACCTTCTCACCTTCACGTCTCGCTATCTCAACCTGTGTTATGCTGCTCTCTCTTGCAATCTCTAACCATGCTGTATAGCCTATCGTGCCATACACTACACATCGATAGAAACCGTGCAAGTCGCTGTATCCACATAACACTCCAAATTCCATCAGTCGATAGCGTTCTACACATAATCCGCACCAATGTATTCGCTCGTTTGTATCGTCACCGGCAATGAAAGCATCCTGTACCTCACGTACGCTCTGTAGACTGCCATATCTGGCGTAGTCCACTTTGGCATGTTCTACATACGCAAGAGTGCCAGTCCTGAGCCAGTTCCACACGGCGTCGCCTTTGCCGTGATTGCGGTAGCAGAGTGAGAGGCTACAATCGAGCGTCTCTGCACTGATGCCTGTCGAGACGTGTCTGATGTCAAACTTGTTCCAATTGTCGTGTATCCATCTGGCGTGCTCCCGTGCTGCATAATCGCCGTGGAATTGTTGCTGTGAATCAATCCAGATTTCTTGAGCAGTCATACGAGTGCTTGGCGTGAAGTGACGATTGTTCATGCTATCTCCTCATACCCTTCGCTATCAGGCAATAACTCATTAATCGCATCAATCATCAAGTCGTAATGCTGACAGGTTCTGAGTTCTTCCTGACGTGCATCAAAACCGACATACGGTTGCATCATCCTCTTGAGCGCTTCGTAGGCTATCCATCGATTCTCACGAGGTTCTGGGTCGGCTGCAATCTCTAAGATTGTGCAAATGCCCGGCTCTAGTTCAATCACCCGTTGCATCCGACTATTCGAGATGATGCGTTCTAGTGTAGCCTGTTTCTTTGGCTCAAGGTTCATGCTGTTTGCTCCTCAACGCGCTGGTAGAATTTGGTATACACTCCAACATAATACAATGGCACTACACCTCTTGCGCCATTACGATGCTTCTCAATGAGTAAATCAACATTGTATGTGGTATCTTCAGGATGCGCATTTACATCCTTATGGAGAAACATCGCTACATCACAGTCCTGCTCGATTCCACCAGCCTCGCGGAGATCAGAGAGTTGCGGTCTTCGGTTCGCACGCCCCTCAACTTCTCTACTTAACTGAGCAAGCGCCAATACTGGAATATCTAATTCACGGGCTAGATTCTTCATGTTACGGCTCACCTCTTCCACCTCCAACCGCCTGTTCTCTAGTTTGCGTCCGTCCTGAGACACTTTGACGTATTGGAGGTAATCCACAATGATCAGGTCTATGCCATACTCAGACTGCATACGGATAGCCTTTGAGCGCATGGCTGTATCGGTATTCCCAGGCGTGTCATCGATGAGTAACTTCCCTGGCAACTTACGCAATTTCTCTTCTGCCTCTACCACACGATCCCATTCTGTGTGCCCCTCCATGTCTTCAGCATCGGAGAATGTGCCATCTCGTAAATGCGTCGAGTCTACCATTGCCTCCATTGCAACCCATCGTTGCATCAATTCTTCTTCATCCATCTCTAAAGAGAAGAAGAGGACATTTCCACCGCTTCGTACTACTGCATCGGCCATACAAAGTGCAGCAGCCGTTTTACCATCTCCCGGCCTGCCTGCAAGCACATAATACTTTTTCTTACGCAATCCACCCGTCAATTTGTTCAGTTTCGAGTAGCCTGTGGGCATTCCTGCAAGCACGCCTTTACTGTTCTGATCGTGAAGGTCAAGCAGAGAGCACATATACCGACCAAGTACGTCAGTGTGCTTTGCAACGGCTTTACTAGCACCAGAACCATGCCTGATTTTGTAGATCAGTCCTTCAGCTTGATCTAGCGCGTTCTCCTGCTCGTCGTAAGCGGACTGTACAATCTCACCAGCCGCCGCCGCTAATTGCCGATAGGTCCATTTCTTTTCAATGACGTGGGCGTAATACTCGACATTGCCACTAGAGGGAACAATATTTACCATCTCAGTGAGATAGTTGGGGCCGCCAATAACAGCGAGTTTCCCATCAATTTCTAATTCGTCAGAAAGTGTGATCGCATCACTTGGTATCTGACGGTTGAACAGACGTATCATAGTTTCATAGATGGTCTGGTGTGCATCACGGTAAAAGTGTTCTGGCCTCAAGAAGTCTGCAACTCGTACAATAGCCTCTGGATCAATCAGGATACTTCCCAGGACTCCGTACTCAGCCTCAACGTTGAATGGTAGCTGTTTCTCCATTAGCTTGCACTCCTTCTGCCACGATGCGTATTTCCACGTACCCGATTGATATCAAACACCAGATCATCTTCCTGCGGTTGAGCGATGAGTGACGGATTTGATGCAATAGTTTCCATCATGTCCTTTGTCTTTTGCTTATCAAGCTCTTTTTGCTCGTCTGCCATAATAGCAATGGATTTACTCTGATATTGTCCACAGATAGCCTTGACGCTCATATTCTCACTCCACTTAAAGCCCGTTCGCTGGTCTCGCGGTGAATTCCACAGGGCAAGGTAGATTTTACGCAACCGCTTATCTGTGGGATTGCAAGGGAGCAAAGTTTCCTTGACGATCTTTGCATCAACCTTTGTGTGCCCATAGGTTGCTCCCGAACTACCTGTTACCTCTTGCAAAAGTACATCGAAGTAAACAAGCACCTTTTCCACACGCTCTTGTGTGGTTGGATCTTCTACTACTTTGGGCTTCCGTTGCCTTGCAGGTCGTGCTGGTTTCTCAGAGGGTGGTGTATTTGCCCCACTACTATCGGGTGATTCTCCCTCAGTGTTTGTAGTCGGTTGACTATACGACTGCTCGCTTGCTTGTGGGGGTACTGACGTGTCGTTGTCGGTTTGTGCTGACTTGTCCACACTCTCTGGTGATAAGTGTTCGGCTGGTGTGGATAACTCGGAGGATGGTTGCTCACTTGACGGAGCACTGAGACGATTGAGTACCTGTTCGAGTGCCTGGGAGGATGTAGTAACTTTTGCGGTGGGTCGGAATATTTTCCAGTTATCTCGTACCGCAAAGCTAAAAGACTCATCGCTGACTTGTGTTATCCCTGAGTCGATTTCTGGAAACGAAAAAATGGGAGTGTCGTCGTCTGCGTTAGCAACGACAAAAGAATCTAATTCTTCTTCACTTAGGGTATTATTAATACTTATCATTCTATCGTTCAGATAGAAACAAAGTTGTGCTTGAGACGATTCGATGCTGTTTCTATCTGAAACAAAGTTGTTTCTATCTGAAACAGTCTTGACCTCTTCATTAACTTTGTTTCTATCTGAAACAGAACTTTGTTTCTCGTTGAAACAATCTTGAGGCTTGTAGAGTGCATCATTTTCTTCCCAAACGTTGACAATGCGAATATGGAAGATTTCATGATTGTTTGTATTATTGCCTCTGCACTTCTTCTCAGCAGTAATTAATTTCCATTTGTTTGCAAGTACAGGAATGTATCGTGAAAGTGTGCTAATAGAAGTATTCAATTCTTTTGCGAGGTTGCGATAGGTGTAGAAGCATTCTCCGTCATCCCCACAGATATCTTTTATTCCCTGGTAGAGTCCACGTTCAATCAAAGACATCCCTTTGTATTTTTCGCCTCTTATGACGATACGAGGGACAATAGCAAAACCATAGTGTCTTATTTGAATCTGCTCTGTTTCTTGGGTTGTACGCGGTACTTTCTTTTTGCTATTTTCGTTCATGACGCACTCTCCACATTTTTCAACCTACGCACATCAACATATTTTTCAGGATCGATAATGGTTTCTCTGGTATCGTAGTCAAAATTTGCCCACATGTCTTCAATAACATTCGGGCGATTTACGAGGGGATAACCTTCTTCAAGACCGCGTGATATCCAGTATTTTTCGCGTGCCTGAGCCTGCTTGAGTCCCTTAATTTTTCTCTCAACTAGATCAATATCGGGGTTTTTACCTTTACGTAGAATCTCTTGTATTTTGAGATTGAGGTCAAGATTAGTTCCACTGCACGTACAATGTTGCTTGTAGCGCCGTTCCACATCCTTGCTAATACCCACATAGAAGATGTTTCCTTCGTCTGAGAGTCTGTACAGATCATACTCAGCTTCTTCATTGGCAGATTTGAACGATACAGGTAGACTGGTTTTGAGGAGTTCTTTTATATCAGCATCCTCTACCTGTCCAATTAAGCGTTGCTTGCTATGTGTTTTCTTGGTAGTTCCCTCTGACGTGACGGTTTCTGTTTTGACAGAAAGTGGAGTTACATGGATGATAACACCTGTTTCGTAGATACACTCGATTGAGACTATTTCAGTCATGTAGTCGCCACCGAGGACGGGAAATGTATCCTCTAGCCATGTGATAGTCAATCCTAAAAGAGCAGTGTATTTTTTTAGCTTCTTCATCCCTCCACCTCACATCCAACAAAAGTACTCGTTCTGTTACAAAAGTTGACGGATCGCGTGTTACTATATATATATGACATGGAATTAGTCCTTTTCAGTTTTTTACTACCATTGACGCCGCTTGCTTTTATTGGCTACAATGCGTAGGTAGACGGTTTTAGATTTGTTGGCTCAGGCTTGCTATCACTTACTTTGTCAGGAGGGTGATAGTTGACTTGAGCCGCTTTGTTTATGCAGCCTCTCTGATCATTTGCGGTACACGTCTATCCATGTAATCGTCTACCATTTGGCGTGCATCCGTCTCATCCTTGCAGATTATGCCGCTTCCCGTATTGCTACAGGGAGAGATTGAGAAGAACACCCACTGATGCTGATTTGTCCGGTAGAAGCACCATGCTGCATACCTCTGATCGGGTGTCTCCTTACGGTAAAGATGTTCCTGCCCGTGCATTAACATTGCTCACTCACTTTCTATGCTGGCTTCATTTCTGATTCGTTTACAATCTGCTGTACCAGTTCCTCATCTACAGATCCATGTGCCTGAAGCAAAAATGCTCGTGTAATCCGCTCTGCCTGTTCACGTGACATGAACAGGAGGCGTATTTCATCTGGTGACTGCTTCTCATCGAGAACACGGGTAAAATCTGGCTCAATACCGTGAAATTCGTCTTGCATTATTCGCTCACTTTCTATGCCGACTCTTCTAGTTCTTCCTCTGGCTCTGCCTCCTCGTCAATGACTTTGCTAAAAGCTGCTTTTGCTCTTGCGTCAAAGTCATTGGTGAGCCACCAGCCTTTCTCGTTCCGTGTCCATCCTTTCGCCGTTATCTCCTCAACAGTGAGACATCGACGTGTAGATGGACTACGCCCTATAACTTTCGCCGTTTGTTTCCCATCTACCACCAGATAGATTGGACCTCCATATCCACCGACTCGATGCTTTTTGTGTGCTCCGAGACTGGCAAATGTTTCACCACACCCGCTACATTCATTCTTTTGCATTGGAACCCCCATTAGCGCCTTGACGTTAGAGCAAGAATGCCCTTTACTGTTTTTATCGGTACCGATTTATGTCTGTAATCCTGCGACGCCCTAGCGCGTTTGCGTAGTGTCTAAAAGCGATATCCGTTCGTAATACCATTGACAATGTTTACATGACTCGTGTATCATATGTTTAAGGGACATATGTTTCCCATGCAATGATAATACCATAGAAACATATGTTTTGCAAGCATAATTGATAGGAGTTGAGAAATTCATGCCACAACCAATAAGACACCCTGAACTGAGCGCAAAACTTGAAGAAGTGCGCGGGGATCGTGTTCAAAAAAATAAAAAGTATTCGATGCGCTATATTGCTCAAGATACTGGCGTTGACTACGGACATATTAATCGTGTGTTTCATGGTCAAGCACTTCCATCGCGCAAGGTATTGATAAATATATGCAAGGCATTAGATTGTTCCTACCAAGAAGCCCAAGAAGTAATGAATGTTGCTGGATACAGTCTCTCGCAAAACGAACTTGAAGAAGAACGTCCTTCAAAAAAGAAAGTTGCTGCTTAGAGGGGATCAATCCCCTCAGTTCGTTCCTCAATCACAGTTTTTCCACGTCAATATCGCTTCTTTCCCTTCAAATAGTGAAAGTATTTCATCTCCTCCACCTTCAATGCGTACATGAAGTAAGGCTTCTCGATTGTCATTGTGTTTAATGGCAGTGAGAGGTATAAAGAGATCGGCCAATTCTGCACAGATACGGTTTTGCATCTTCGTAGATTGGAACTTTATGCAATCTCCAGCGGAGTCGTACAGGTCAGGGTGTAGAGCGCAAAGCATACTGTTTATGCGTTCTGCCTCTGGAATAGGAAGCAATATCCCTTCGATGGGAAAATCTGCCATCATGATTCCACCAGCCTGAATATTCCATGTATATCCACTGGGACAAGGATAGATGAGTAATGCCCGATGCTCACAAAATATGTTAATCTTTTCCATTGATAGCCCCGCTCTCCGAAGTCTCTAGATTCTCGAATTCGATGTATTCCCGTTGTCCATCAAATTCAACTACAGCATAGCCGTACCGCTTTAATTCTGGTATCCCTCGGATTGTGCCAGATCGTCCATCGCTACCAGTTTCTCCTGGTGCCGCAATTTCTCGTACCTTCTGGCCGATGTAATACAATTCTTTGTTGGTGATTACCCGTCCAGAAGCTTTCCCAGTTTCCATGTGAACAGCCCGTGTGGTACGCCCGTCCATTTGAGGTACAAGACGATAACCGTTGCGTAGGAAGTAGGCTTGCAGACGAGCACCATACGCTTCGTTGATGTCAGCAAGTGGATCGTTTGCGAGACGCTCTAATGCTTCGATCTCGCGTTGTAATTGGTCTATCATTGGTTCCTCTATCGCTAAAAGTACAGGCATACTAGATACCAACCTGGTTGCATCCCTGATACGTCTAACCCGAACGCTTCTACTGCCTGCTGCAATTGGTCTTTCCATTCAGGGCGTATCTCAAAATCGTCTTGAGACAGAGCCACGACATTACTCCATTGTGCTTCACTGAGAGATTTTTCGACTGCAAGGAAGTGCCTCAAGTTTTCATCGTAGCCAGAGATACCGCCAATGCAGCCATGTTTTGTTACGCAATGCGTGTTCTCCCACGGTGTTTCCTCCTCATCCTCTTCCTCTTCGCTACTATCGTTTTCCCAATCATCTTCGTCTGGTAGAGGCTGGATATAGCCATAGAATAATTTTGCTTCAGGATCAGTGCCCATTGCTTGCCTCTTCCTGTGTCGTTTCCACAACATCCCACCCTTCAGGCGTCTGTATAGCCTTGTACCGCGGTTGAGAGGTGAACGCCTCCACGTCAAACCATGCGGTGCTAGATACAGGTGGTAGTGTTCCTGCAACATCAAAACCGTGTTCTGCAAGAATTGATTTGATGATTTCAACATCTGTCATATTGGTGTAATCAGTCATACCTCCACCTTTGCCAGTGCTATCATTTCCCTGTATACCGACTCCGGTAACTTCTCTCTGCTCAGGATGCCTACTAGCTCCGTCAACAGTGGATTATCTTTGAGCATTGTCTTGAGTCCTGCTGGTATCTTTCCTGCAAGTGCAAACAACTCATCCTCGTTTGTTTCGAGTGCTTGAGCCAGCAGATGGATGACTTGAGCGCTGGGAGGTTTCATTGAGCCTGCTTCTATTTTGCTAATGTAAGTGAAATCGATTCCTACGGTCTTAGCAAGATCACGCTGGTTGACGTTGCGTGACTTGCGTATTTGTCGTAGACGCTCTCCAAATGTCATGCCTCTATCTCCACCCCGTATGCTCTCAAGATAGCTTTACAAATCATCTCAGGTGTCCATGCACACATTACACCAAGCATGTACCGCGTATCTATCTCATCGTGTTCTTGTATGCGTACAAATAATTCTTTGACGAGCTTGCCACGATCCACAAGATGCTCAGGATAGCCCAGGCAGGCATATTTCAATGCGATCCATGCGGCATTCATATCAGTGCTGTAGTGCGGTATTTCCTCTGTTAGCCCGTTCCTTTTGGCAATGAGTGGCCTGTTCCACACCGTTTTATGGAGAACCGTTTGCCCAAATACCTTCTCGGCAATGAGTGTATTTATGCATTCTGGTGTTGTTTCAGTCATCCTATCCATTCTCTCAGTTCCTGTTCACGTTTCAACTCTTTGCCCATATCCTTCCATTCGACATGTTGCTTCTCAATTTTGCCACACACATGCTCAACATCACGGCATACGTCTTCATGCCCCTGTAGCGCCAACTCTCGCGTTTTGTAATACTTCTCAAAGCCCGTCGTGACAAATCTTTTTGTGGTTATGTCGATAAACACACAGGTCTGGAAGAGTTCTACGTCTACACTCTCTGACGCGGTTATGATGTATTGCTCATCTTCACATAGGAATATAGTAGACACCAGCACTACACGGCCTGCTATAGTCTTCTCAGTGCGTGCTACACGTCTTGCATCGATATCTTTGAGCAACGCTTCAACGGCGTGATGGTCTTCGTCTCTGGCGGGTACTGGATTGCCTTGCCCGTCTAACAGGTAGAATAGTGGACGATCAGTCATGATTGTGTTTCTTGCAATATAGGCGTCTCAATCTTCTGTACAGCAGAGAAGCACCAATGAAACCAGATGGTACTCTCACAACTCCATTCATCGACAAGCTTTGACTGCCAATTAGCCGCACAGCCTCCATGAGAGAGATGTAGACCGTCATACGCTATACGCAACGCATCAAAGTGCAGTCCACCATTGCGAAGCCTATAGCACTGCTGTAGAGCCTCTAAGTCGCGTGTCGTATCGATGTGGTAGATACGTGCTGAAGGTGAAGGTGTAAGCAGCCACCAGGACCGATTAGCAATGGAGCACTCTTTGTCTTGTCTGATGTACTCCACAAATGCCGATGAGACACCTGTGTAGGTGGAAGTCCACAAACCACCATACTCAGGCTTAGTGGGGTAATTGTCATCCATGACATTACAGACCTGCCCAACTGTCATTGTGAGTTCTGGCAAGATGCTCAGATGTAATTGTGTGTCCATGTTATTCTCCCTACCATGTTTTCTCGATCATAACTCCCCATCTCCAAATGCCTTGAGAAACGCTTGTGGTATCTCTACAGGCTCACGCCCAGGTTTCCAATGGTTGTACATCCCTGAAGATGTAGCGGTCATTCTTAGCCGTGTGAGCGAGACAGAGCCGCCACATAGGTTGCAGTGCCAGTGTTGTGTTCCGTCTTCATCGGTTCCTGCGTAGGTGAGATCGTTTCCCTCGCACCAGGGAGAGTCAAAGTTCATCATGATTGTGCCTGTTCTTCCGACACACCAGCAATATCTGCCAGCATCGCTCTACGCTGATCTTCGTGTGTCTTTGCTAGTGCAAAATAGTTTTGATGTGCAGTGAGCCAAGAGATAAAGTCGAGTACTTCCTGTGGACTGACGGTGTAACCACCTTCATTACGTGACCACCACGTTTCAAGTGTGCCGTTCTCAGAGACTTCAAATCTCATATTACTGCTATCTGTTCCGATTTTATAGGTAGTATCCATTTTATTTATCCTCTGCCATACTCAAACTAGAAGAGAGTCCTAGTTCTCGCTTCACCTCAAGCAATGCCGCTAGTGCTTCACCTGATACGATTTCAGCATCTGACGGCTTTTCCTGGTGTACGCCGCCATACTCGCGTAATAGCCTGAGTGAGCCAGCGATTTGTAGTATCTTGCTCTCAATTATGTCGGTTAATTGCTGTAGTTTTTGTGTGTTCATGATAAGTCCTGAAATACACTGGCAAGAGCCAGCGACTAGAGAGACGATATACTAGGTTAGCCTCTCGACATTGGCATTGAATACATCCGTGTCAAGAAAGACGACTCCATTGGTGTAGGTGTTGCGTATGGCCTGTTGCAGCATCGGCACATTCATGTTGGTGTTATTGTAGACGAACCATTCAGGTTGTTTCCCTGGTTCAAGAACACGAACAGTATAGTCGGTTGTACCCTGCTCAATCGTGGCTAGCGTCGTTGCGTCCTTGTCGATCATAGCTTTCTCGCAACAGGTTGGTATATTAGCAGTGTAGAATGCTCCTTGCTTACGTACACGTGTAGCACCACATATGACACAGTAGAGCGTGTGATCAATCATTGCTCCTCATTTCTGTCAGTTCCATGTAATCACCATACGAGTCTCGATTATCCTCTTCAAGCCGTGTTACGTCACGCTCAAGGATTGCAATCCTGATGTGCAGTTCTGCAATGACGGTAGTGTATGGAGCGACAATTTCATCCCAGATACAGCGATCAGCTTCTTTGTCCGACTCGCTCAAGTTTTCCCATGAGACGAGCCAGGATGGTTTAGGTTGCTCTTGACGTTGCGCCCAGGAAATCCAGGCATCTCTGACAAGTTTGCCACCATCTTCTCTGTTCTGTGCAATCATGCTACAGCATCCTCAATCAACTCTAATTCATCCTCTTTGTACGCTATCCCTGGCTCATCTGTGTTCCATCCATCCGGTCTGACATGCCAGGGATACGGACGTGACGGTAGGTGGTTGTAGATGGTACCACTACATCCGTTGTGGTTGCTGTCTTTGGCAATGATACGCACTCTTGCGCCAATCTCGAAGGTCATGTCTGCGCCTCCTGGTCTGTGAATGTAATCTCCTCGTAGAGTCCTTCCGGTCCGTCTGGTATCCACTCCTCATCGTCAATCCCTAACGCTTGCAGAACTTCAGTGAGATCGTGCTTACTTAGTCCTGTCATAGGTTGGATGTGTGATATGCCTAGTGTAAATCCCATGTCATTCTGATACCCGCATCCCGTAATCTGTCTACCTCCTGCATGGGAAGCCATAGCCCATACGCTCACGCCTACTGCTTCAACTGGTTTCATGCTTTCATCTCCAATTGGAGGTGCAGGTTCTCTGCGATCTCAATAAGTTTCCATGTAGAAACAGTCTGTTTCATACCCTCAGCACTGATCGTCCACTGATCGCCATTGGCTGTAATGGTGTAGCCTAGACTTTCTAGGAATTTGATTGCTTTGTCCATGTTTGCTCCTGTTCCTCTTGTACTACCCATTCAGGCTTACTGGTGAGCCACTGTCCCTGATGCCCGTGCCAGCCAGCCCGTCTCATCTCTTCAGTAGTTGGACATCGTTTCAAGTCTTTGCGTGTCCAACGGTGCAAGCCTAGTGCGATAGGAGCATAGAATCGCTCTTTGCAATATCTGCACTTAGGCATTGCTGGCCTCCTGTAATTCATCTGCGATCTGACATATTTCCAGATCGTCTCGTTTGATGTAACGGTCAAGCGCTTCTTGTGCTTGCTTGCTGTCGTTGAATATCGCTTTCTTGACGTTGCCCTGATTGGTCTTGTATTGGAAAAGTACCTTTCCTGTTCCTTTCTGGGCTAACACGTATATCACTTGCCAGCCTCCTTCTTGAACATCCCTTCTATCCCTGATGCCATCATTAACAGTTGGCCTTCTAACGTCGTGGACATGTTGTGATTGTCTGTAATCTCGCGTAGTTCGCTAGCGATGTCCTTGAGCGCATTACGCATGTTAGCGTATTCTTTGGTCAGGCGCTCGTTCTCTTTAGCTAATTGCTCTAGCGAAATCACCTGATACTCATCGATGTATTTAGTGGCAATTGCTGATAGATGGAGCCAATCACGCTGCATGTCGGTCAATACGGCCTGATTGAGATTGAGACGCAATCCTTCGAGAGGATCGTCATTACTGAGAACCGCGCCACCAGGAAAGTTCTCAGTAACCATTGTGCATGTCTCATACCACGATGTCTCTGATGCATTCTTCAGTTGGATAAGAAGTGTTAACATTGTGCCTCCTTATCCGACTCTGTAGATGGCGCTGTGAATATAGCGTAGACGCTACCTGATTTGCGATTACCTTCCATGTGGACGCTGGATATGCGAAAACCAAATCCGCTGTGCGACATTGTTTCTTGATTGCGTAACTGATCGAATATCTCAAGTGCAGCACTCTCAGTGAGGATATCCCCGTGAGCATCAGGAATACCATATTGCACTATGGTTGCCTTGAACATGTCTTCACTTGTATCTGTTGATATTGTCATTAGCGTGCCTCCTGTGGTTGTGGTTGCTCTACAATTCCATCTTTACTCCTGCGCACAGCGTTGGCATAGTTGTACGCATCCATGAACTTGACATGTAGTTGATCTGCCAGTTCGTAGTTCCCTTCGCGTTTGGCCGCATAACAAGCTGACAACGCTTCCATCTTTACCTGTTCAGCAGCGTCAACACGTTCTTGCTTTACCTTGTGTTTAACCTCACGTCTCTCTTGAGCGAGTTGTTTACGCTTCTCAGGAGAGGGAGTATAGTGTGGATCGTCTTCAGAAAGTGAGTAGTAAAATGACATAGGGGCATTACTACCGCCACGCATTTTACCGTGTCCAAATCCTCCACATCGACAATGGCAGGACTCCTCTAACGCCTCTTCACAGGCTTTCGCTTGATGCTCTGTTAGTTTCTTCATCGGCATAGCTTACCTTCACACCAATCTTGTTGCTATTGGTTGGCGCTCTTTGAACTTCCTATCACGATACTCAACTATCGCGCCAACTTTGAACGGCGTAGCCGCTTTGAGCAGGCATTCTGCAATGTTCTGAGGATTGGTGTCGATGAGGTTATGTTGCTCATACATGGAGCCAATCCAACCAGACTCTTTAAGTGATGTTTGAATGAGGTTGACTAGCGTGGAAACATCACCGTCATGCTCTACAACTTTCATGGTTGTGGTGGCTTTGTGGGTGAGGATGCCTTGCATAGAACGTGCGCAACCGCAATCATCATCAGCCTGCTCATCGGTGCAGGTCATTGAGGGGAGGATGACCAATTCACCTTCAGGGACAAAGTTGAAATCATTAGTACGCTGTCCCTGTGTTTCGTTGGTTGAGACGAATACTTTTAACATTGATTGCTCTCTTTCGTTGATAACCACATAACTATGATGTACAATGTTTTGTATCAGACGGATTAATCTATACCGTCTAACAACTTAAACGTATTATACGACTTGACAACCAATACGTCAAGGGTGTACAATGGCAATATCGAAAGAGGCTACAGAAATGACTAAGGAGACTGAGAAGTTGTTGACAACGGAACAGGCGATGAGACGCCTTAACATGAGTCGCGGCACGTTCTTTTCTCGACTGAAAGAGCACCAAGAGATTAAACCTGCAAACTATAACCCTAATCTGAGAAAGCAGCATAATCCTGTATGGCGTCGGGATGATGTTGACAAGTTGGGAACGCCAATAAACATTGATGAAGATGAAAGTGAAAAATACATCGCATAGGAGGAATTGATGCCAGAATATGTATACGTTCTTGCTCATCCGTTGACTGAAGAGGTTGGGTATGTTGGCATTACCAATAATCTCTACCTGCGATTTAAAGCACATCTTGAGGATAGGTCGCCAAAGAATGCTAAGGTGAATTGGATTAAAAATCTGAAGCGAGAAGGATTGATCCCGTCGCTGAGAGTTCTTGAATGTCCTAATACCCTTGAAAGTGCGGAGGAACGAGAGCGGTATTGGATACGATATTACCTTGATCAAGGGGCTTGCCTTACTAATACCCTTTGTACAGCACCACAATACAAACATACAGCACCTCAAACTACTAATAGCCAGTCAAATGAAACCATGAGTGTAATTGATATTATGCAAAAATACGATGTCAGCCGCATGACTGTGTATAGACGAATCAAGGAGGGTGTATTGATACCTATTGCCAGCACCTCACTAGCGCTTCGTCGCCAACATAAGTTACTCTTTCATCGTAAGGATGTAGAACAATTGTTAAATAAAGAAATAGAATTAGCTAGTGCCTCATGAGGGGAATGATCTCCCCTCGTTCCCTCTACTTCACTCCTAACTTCTCGCGTCTCTTTGCCTTATATCTCGCTCTCCTGTCCCGTTCATTCTCCCATTGCTGCAACCCTGACGCCAGTGGATTACGCTCCCGTTCGTCCCACTCGTTAATGAGTGATTGGAGCCACTCTACTGATTTGGAAAGGGAGAGTGTCCCAGGTTTGTACTCTGTAATCTCACTCTCATCGTCTACGCTTCGTTTGCGTACTTCCACAATGGCAAAGTTGTTAGCGCTCTCGATAATGCCGTACTTCGTGGTGCAATCTGAATAGTCTTTCATAATACACGCTCCTCTACAATCTCGATGATCTCTAAGTCTTTAATGTGCTCGTATATCTCTCCAAACTCATCGGGTGGTACAAACGATGAGAGATACCATAAGCAATACTCCCATTCAGGTTCAAACTTCGGACAATCAACCCCTAATCCTGCACAGATTGCCGCAAACTCAGCGCTGGCAAAGTGTCTCTTGAGTACTGCGATCCAGATAAAAACCTGATAGTATGTTGGCGGTTGCTCGCCTTTCATGATTTTTGAAAGAACGGTTGCTTCGAATGATCCGGTAAAGTCTTTCGGTCTAATCTCACAAGCATTGATGAGACGATACTTTTCCGCTTGTGCCTCACGTGCAAGTTTTGCTTGTGTGTAGCCTGCCGCTATGCAGATTTGACGGAGTAGGTCGCCAAACTTCTTCTGAGAGTTGTGCAAGAGATCAGAGAGTGTGTGATTGCTCATTTGCCGCCTCCTCTGCTAGCCTGTAGCCTGTCAACTTCAACATCTCCTCATTGGTGATATAGCTCAGTCGAATATCGCTATAAATGTTTTCTTTGTTCATAATTTGCGAATGCATATACTGCTGAAATGCCTCTCTTCCATGCATCCTATTTCCGTGTTTGTCTTCAGGTGTATAAGGACAATGTACCGTCAATCGATCAAAGCAGAACTGGATAAACACAGGCTCATTGTCTGCATTGATTGCTATCCATCGTGACGGAGCGGTATGCGTTCTCTTGAGATTGCGTAAGATCACAGCAACCACCTTGCCCTTCTCGCCTTTAGCCAGTGCCTCAAGAACACCAGCATTCTCAAGATCGACTCAGCCATGAATGCAGCAAAGAGGATGAGCCAGCCAATCACAAACAAGAGCGCGGCTATGCTGCCTAGACCGATCACAGCAGCCATACCTGAGAGTCCAACGCAAATGACGCCAATGGTGGCTATGCCTGGAGGATGGCTCATGACACCACTACCACTTTTTGCCTCAGTTCTATCAGGATCGTTGACGCAATATCCTCAAGACCTTCCATCTTCTGAATTATTCTCTGTTCCTGATTGGCCTGTTGCTCGTACATCGCACGTCTGCATTCAGTCAATGCGCTCAAGTGGAGTTGTTGCGCTCTCTCACGATCTGCTGGTGTAAGTGGCTTGCCAATGTACATACTCAACTGCATAAGCGCTTGCTCTAACTTAGTGAGCGATGTGCTCATTCGCCGTGCTCTCCTCTTGCTTCCGCGCGTCCTCGTACAACGTCATCGCTTCCTTTCCGCGTTCCTCAATAAAGCGGTGATTCATCTCGACGATCTGCTTCTCTGCTAGGGAACACGCTGTCCCCGCATAAGTCTTGAGCTTCCTTGCGCTATCCATGATCTCGTACAACGCTTGATACAACTCTGTAGTAACCTTGTCCACGTTATTTTCCTTTCCGCCTATCTCTCTCATTTGCCTTGCTATGCACTACGTAAAACGCTATGAGCATAAACGCAATAAACACCATTGGCAACGCGCCAAGTATGTATCCATACCATTCCACTCTTTTACCTCTCTTGCATATAGACAGGTACTATACTAATTGCTCTTCCCGTATTCTTTTTCTAGCGTGTGATATCAGTTCTAACAGCGTGATCATCTTGTTGATTTGCCTGATGAGTAGCAGTACCGCTATAAAGATGGCAAAGAGCAGGATAGGCGTGAGGATGTACGATATTTCTGCGGTCTGTAGCCACTGTGTTATTTGTTGCGTAAATGTGTCCACGATCTTCCTCAAGAAATAAACTAGCCTGTTCTCAGGCGACCGCACTACGAATAGACTGACACTGCTTGCTTTGATGTGTATGGGTCATGTGCTGGCAGAGTCGGATACACAAACCGATTAGCCGTGATGTGATATGCGTGCGATCTACACACATGTTGGACGGTCTGGTAGTCTCGCACTGAGTACACTGGTATGAGTTGCTCTGTGTGGGCGCAATAGAGACACTTCATGACACGACCTTATGTTTTGTGTTGAGCAACTTTTCCATCGTTGCACGCTTGATGCGATAGGTACTGCGCATTCCTGCACGTGGGAGTACTATCGCTTCTAATGTGCCTTGCGTGACCCATCGTCTGCAAGTCGTTTGGTGAACACGCAATGTTCTGGCTACCTCGGCGACGGTTAACAGTTCTGACATGGTTGTTTTCTCTTTCTAACTAATTCAAACTTGTACGTAACAGCATCAGAATAATCAATGCTGCGACAATAATAGGGATCGTCATTACAGCAATGATGTATCCGATACGCTGTAATCGTTTATCGTAGTGGCTCATAGTTGGTTTTATCCGTTCTTAACACATCTACAACCGTCAATGTCTCAGGGTCATCTTCGCGTAAGTACTCAGGGGGTCTTAGTACCGTTGGGATGAGCGCCTCAATCTCTTGCGCTATCTGTATGCGTACCTGCCTCCAATGCTCTCTACGTAACGACTCTAGTATGTCCATGCCAGGATTTGTCCACATTTTGCGATACTGGTGATAGTGCTTGTATAGAAGATTCTTCGTCCACACTTCATCGTTCAATTAGTTGCCCCAACACCTGACAGCCGATACTTCCAGTTGCGGATTTGCCACGATGGGAATACGCCCTGACGTGCCCGGATAGCCCTCTTCCTGCCAATCATCGATGATAGCAACCAGAGAGTGTGCTGTAGGAGAGAGTTCGATCAGGGATGGTGCTCTTCGTTCGTGATCTCGCATGTAAAGTATGACGCCTGTTTCGATCAGGTTACCCAGAGCACAATCATCTGACTTGTAGTAGATAAATTGTTTGGGTTGACGCCTGATCGGACTGACAATCGGCATATCAAGTTTGTTGGTGACGTGCAGTTTTGCACTGGTAGAGATAGGAGAGCGTTCAATTTCTACCAGTCCCATTTGTTCGGCAAAATTAGGCCAGAGCACCGTAGGCGCATCGGCCATATGTCGTGTATCAATGCTCTCAGTTGTTGATAGCCGTGAAATAGCCGTGGTTTCTGTCTGTTCCAGGTTTTTAAGATACTGCTGATACTTTTCTCCTGGCGAAAGTTCTTTGACGTGTGGCGTGTCCTTCGGTTTCAAGAACCTATTCCAGAATGCAGCCTCTCGCATACGGGAGAGTGCTCGTGCATTTTTGATATGCGATTGTGCCTGTTCTGCCCTCGGATGAGCCTGTACAAGTGCCTGCGCAAACATCGAATGGTAATGCTTTGATGTTTGCCCCTTTGGGATAACTATTCCACCGCTTCCTCTATCATCGCTGTTATTCTGTTGTGTATTCGATTGCATAACATTCCTCCAAACACACACGTGCGCCCCATTGCGAAACAGCCGCATTAATGGATGCTTAAACTTGAGCCGGATAGTGGGCAGCACATATCCGAAAGTGCTCATATTTCAGTAATCGTGATGCCATGGCAGGCTTTCATGAGCCAGCATTTCAGCCTGTACTCTTTAGTTCGATACCCTTTGGCATCCAAAACAATCAATCTTCCATTCTCGATATAGGTAGCATCAGCTTTGTAGTAATATGGACTCCTCAGCCCATTGACCTCAAACGTGAATTTGACCTGACGCTTTAAGTTGCTGATCTCACCCTGTTTCTGGCTCCAGTACAGAGGCTCTACCACCTCGCTCTCATGCTGGCTATCATACCTGCGTCCATTTATCGTGACCTTCCGAGCATGATATTTATTGCCGCTGCAATCGTGACATTTTCCACGCTCGTTCAGATCATCATTTGGATAGAGTGCATGGCACTTAGCACAGGAAGAGACTTGCATCTAGTTCGTGATCTCCTCGCTCAATCGACCGTGATCTACCAGCCATTTTGCAAAGAGCAATCTATTCTTATTGATGATGGTCGCTTGTTTTGTTGACAAAATGTGTTCTTGTGTAGATATCGACTCATCCATGACTGTGATCTCCTGAGTAGTTGGCATACGATCATGCTCAATCAGGAAATTATCGATCCTCATCAGTGTTTGTTGCGAGAACAGGACACCAGGGACGTACCGCTCCACTCGCTCACGTGTTTGCGTCATCTCTGCATGCATCGCATACATCTCTAAGAGAGCCATGGACTCGAATTGGAGACGCCGTGTCAATCCATGACACTTCTGACAGGAGGCACACGGCGCATAGGAGATTTCACTACACACCTGACTCTCACATTGCCAGATAGACACTTTTACATCGCTGGTCTGGATAACCTCCATGATCGAATTGCAGTGTGGGCATAACTTGCATTCTTCCATCGTCATCGTCCCACATTTTGGACAGGATAACCCTTCCACTGTTTTCTTCCCTTTCCCAATGTCGCGTGCTGCACGATCCCAGACCAAAAGACCTAAAAACACCAACGTGAGTGCCAATGGTTCAATCCAGAACTGTACAGCAGGCAACATAGCAACTACCCTCCCCATTTCATTAAAGTAGCCTTATGGTCACTCCGTCCCCCAACGAAAATGACGGGAATACAAAAGCGTGGTATACTTTTGCGTGTGTTGTCATGACAACGATAGTATCATATCCATTCGAAAGCCGCATGTCAATAGTGTTTATGCCGAATTCCATCGAATTCTTCGGAAATTTTAGGTTTTTCATAACACTCTCTTAGCATTCTCTTATCAATTCGAGAGTGATTTTTGCATGGAGGTTTCATTATGAAACTCACGTTTTTTCAACTTTTTGCAGGAATTGTAGACCACAGCAAATTAACAGGCGCGGAAATTGCGAGAAGAGTGAATGAGGGAGGAAAGGGAACATCATTAGCCGCCTGCCCTGACGTTCATCGTGCAACGATTAGTCGCATTTATAGAGGTATTGATTTGCCTGGTGCTTTCCTGCTGTATCGCATCGCGCTCTTTGGGCTGTCTCAATCCGAAGACCAGTGCAAGGCGTTGGAGCAACTACGTCAGGTGGAGGCGAAAACCCACACCACCTCGCATCACAAAGTACTACCGAGTACAGAGGAACTGCCTCGCAAAAGAAGAGATTCTGTTGAACTACGAGAAGCAGAGCAAACGGGCGTTATTATCGAATAGAAACATCGCAAACCGCACTCAGGACTAGTTCTAACTTGTCCTCCTATGGTACAGTAAAGAGTGGAAGCATTTCCAAAGATCACCCGAAATGGGTGATCTTTCTTGCTTTTTACGGATGTATTCGATTTTAGCATGTGAAATCTTTTGTCGTGAGGCGTTCCAATGCCGAGGGCAAAAGGTGAGAAGATTAGCGACAGGCGCTCAAATCTAACCGATTACGGCATCTGGTTCTGGCGAATTGCTGACCGACTCGGAGTTGATGACACAATCATTGCCAGGCGTTCAGAAGAAGTTTCCCACAGGAATAAAATCTCTCAGGGAACTACTTCTAAGTCGACGCGCTTTTCTGTCGCTGGTGAAGAGGTGCTTAATCCCACACTCATGACCACGCAGAAGATTTTTTCAACGTTTGAGATGATTGCGAGGGAACAGGGAAAGCAGATACCACAAGAGATCCAGAAGCTCTTTTACAATGCGAGACCAGCACAATATGCCACCGATGCAGAGGCAGATGAATCGCATTTGCGCTTGCGGTGGGTAGAGCACTATGTGAGCAAAATTGATGTTGCTGATCGGACACCTGACGAAGACAACTAAATAAAAGACACGCCTAGCCCATCATAACCAAGCGTGCTTCATTTGTGTAAAACTATGTTTCACAGGACATAGCGTATATCTTTATGTCCACTTTTTCAAGTGCCAGTTTGCTCAAACGCATAAATATTCCCTAAAAATGCAACCTCTCAGCAAATTGTGATACTCCTTTCTTCCTGCAATATATCGTTTTTGTGTCTTTCCCTCTGTGCTACAATCTCTCTGCATAGGAAGCCCTCTCCTCAATTTTTGTTTGTAAGATTTCATCCGACAACAGAAAGAGACGGACGGTACAACAACCTCAGCTTCCTGTGCTCCCTCTTCTCTCAACTAGAACAAATGTTATATTTGCGCTTTCCGGTACAAGCGGCATATGCTATAAAGAGTTGTACTGTTTTATAGTGAGAGGAAGCGAACGCAATGATGAATATGAACAAAAGTCAAGCAAAGGAATTGGCAACATTGATCAATGGACAAGTCAAACGTGGAGAAATTGCTCGTGAGGTGGAAACTTCACTGGAAATCGATGGACTAGCAAAGCTTAGTGGACTTGGCGGGTTCGAGGAGATCTACTATGTCATTGTCGATTGGCCTGATAATCTCAAGGTGGTCATTCGAGATGAGGAGCAGTGGAATGTACGGAAAGGATGGTTTGTGCCGAAGCCGGAAGAATAAAAAAAAGAGCAATTTAAAGGCTTGCTCTCTTCAGGTGCCTATGTTAGAAGGTTAAGTGTTTGAATTTCTATTACCCAGAGAGAGTATACACCCGCTTTGATCTACTGGCAAGTTGAGCGTGTCTTTGGATGCGCTCTTTTGTGTTGTGTTGACATGTTTGTTATACTCACTGTTGAGATGGGCTGCTGTAAAGGGTTTTCGACTTTGGATCGAGCGGCGCAAGTTCGAATCTTGCTGGTGGGGCAACTCACTATAGTTTAGCGGTAGAACACTTTACCTTTTGCGTTCCTTGTCTATCTCAACAACATTCTGGGCTGATAGTATCAGTTTTCAATCTTCTTTCAAAGATCGTGAGTTCGAATCTCACCTGATGGAAACATCAGTGGCAGAGTGGCTTAATGCAATTGTCTGATACGTCTCTTGTCTAGAATTGGAATTATGGTTCCGGGCTGTTGGCTCAAGCGTTATCCTTTTAAGATAAAATGCTGGCTGTTCTCTTGTCTGGAACAAGGACTTATTGAACGGGCTGCTTGACGTAGATCATCACAGGTTCGATTCCCGTCGCTCCCATTTTAGGGGGCGTAACTCAATTGGTAGAGCACTCTATGTCTCCTTTTGTCTGTTCTTTGGTATCATCTGACACGGGCTGCTGTTTGTGGGTTATCGTCGCTTTTGATCCCATAGACATAAACTTGCCCGTGTCTCTTTGTAGTAAGAGGTGAATTATGCACTACACTGGATTTGGCAAGTACTCTCTTAACACTCCCCAGACGGAGCCTATCCCTGGTTCTAACCAAGTTGCAAATTCAGCAGGAGGCTACAGTTTCCCTGTTGACGATATGATGCGTCTACATCGTTTCTTGATTCTGGGATCGTCTTCAAATACCTACTATGCTGATGCGAGGAAGCTGACAAAAGAGAATTTGGACGCCGTTGAAAGTCTGCTCAAGGCAGGACGCGGGAAAGAGGTTGTCGATAAGATTGTTGAGATATCAGACGCAGGTCGTGGTATCTCCAATGATCCAGCCCTGTTTGCTCTTGCCCGATGTTGTGCTGCTGACGATACCGAGACACGTCGGTACGCCTATGATCTGCTTCCAAAGATTGCCAGAATTGGTACTCACCTCTTACATTTTGTCGAATACGTCAAGCAGTTTCGTGGCCGTGGCCGTGCTCATCGTCGCGCTATTCAGGCATGGTATCAGGATAAGCCCGTTGAGAAGTTAGCGTATCAGATGCTCAAGTACCAGCAAAGAGACGGATGGAGCCAAAGGGATGTACTCAGGCTGGCACGTCCGAAATCCAATGATGCAAAAAATGAACTCTATCATTGGATTGTGAAAAGTGAGATCAGTCCAGACATTCAAGTTGATGATCCGCTTGCGCTCATTCGTGCCTTTGAGCAGGTCAAGAAAGCCACTGACGACAAAGAAGTAGCGCGTCTCATCAAAACCTATCGTTTGCCGCGTGAGGCTGTACCCACTGAGCATCTCAAGTCTATTCGTGTCTGGGAAGCCTTGTTTGAGGATATGCCACTAGAAGCGATGACACGCAATTTAGCAACCATGACGAAGAATGGTGTATTGGAGTCGATGGGAAGCTTCACACAGTCCGTAGCGACGCGTCTGCACGATAGAGATGCTATCCACAAAGCGAGACTACACCCGATCAAGATACTGACTGCTCTCATGACGTATCAGAGCGGGAAATCAGTACGTGGCAGTGCAACATGGACACCACTCAGAGAGATTATTGACGCGCTTAATGATGCCTTTTATCTGGCGTTTGCTTGTGTGCAACCATCCAATAAACGCATTGTATTGGCTCTGGACGTATCGGGTTCAATGAGTAGTGGTACCGTAGGCAACACGCCAGGAATGACGCCTCGTGTTGCATCGTCAGCTCTTGCACTGGTAACGGCTGCAACGGAACCAAATTATACCATCATGGCGTTTAGCGATACCTTCATGCCGCTCCCGATCTCACCGAAACAGAGGCTCGATGATGTAATGAAAATGACCAGTAATCTTCCATTTAGTGGGACTGATTGCTCTTTGCCGATGCTCTGGGCAATGCAGAAAAATGTGCAAGCGGATGCATTTATTATTCTCACAGACAGCGAAACGTATGCAGGGAGATCGCACCCAACGCAGGCTTTGCAGGCATATCGTCAGAAGTTCAACATTCCTGCAAAGTTGGTTGTGGTCGGAATGGTAAGTAATGGATTCACGATTGCTGATAAGAACGATGCTGGAATGCTTGACCTTGTGGGCTTTGACAGTAATGGCCCTTCTGCTATCAGTGAATTTCTGGCGATGTAACGGTTACAGACTGAAGAGGGTGCCTGCATGGGTGCCCTTTCTTTATGCTATAATCGGAAAAACGAGGTGAGTAATGGACCCAAGGCAACAGCCTGTACAACACTTAAAGCCTATCATCGACTTCAACATCTCCCCTTACACGATTGCCCTTTCAGGTATTGACAGCAACGGATTGGCAACAAGCGAGATGGTAGATATTACTGACGCGAATGGCATATTCTACAGCGCCAACGCATACAGCACGCTTACCACCTCTAGGGATAGCCAAATGAACACTAATCAACTCTCATCAATCATGGCAGGCTATTCCTACCCTCTCATATTCGCCTCTGTGGTCGGTTCTCACGCTTTCGGATATGCTACTGATTTATCTGACTATGATATACATGGCGTCCATCTCTTGTCGCTCAATCACGTTCTGGGATTGTCTGCTACTACTCATGAGACGATAGAGATTAAAGTAACTCACCACGATCCCGTTATTGACATTGTCACGCACGACCTGAAGAAGTTCATCTTTCTGCTACTCAAAGGGAACGGGAATGTACTGGAAGACCTGTATTCACCGTTGATAATCAGATCGTCTCCTGCCCATGAAGAGTTGAAGGTACTAGGTAAGGGTTGTATCTCGAAAATGTGTGCTAATCACTACAAGGGTATGGCATACAATCAGCAAAGACGTATGCAATTGAATGATGTCAAGAAGTTGCTGCATTGCTATAGATGTCTCCTGATGGGCATTCACTTGATGCGAAGTGGTGAGTTGATGATGGATCTAGCAACGTTGGCAAGAGAGTATAATTATCCTCAAGTGCAGGGTATCATCTACGATAAGCAGAGCGGGATTGAGGGGATGGACAATGAAGAGATGAGTGTGAATACAGCAATCATCGAAGGGTTGTATAGCAGGCTTGACGTTGAGGCAGAACAAAGCCAGTTACCGGATAAGACACCACAAGCGATCAGGAATGAGTTAGAGCAATTGTTGATTAGAGTCAGGATAGAGGTCAAGTGATGAGCGATAACCCACTGCTGAATAGACCGCCAAATGCCGACATGGAAAAGCCGTTCTCTATCCTCTGGGAAGAGTTCGAGATTGAGTTGGGAATGTTACTACTCTTAATTTGGCGCAAGTTCTGTACAGGGTTAGGGCGGCGTAAGCCAGAATGTGTTACTCCATCAGAACAAAGCAATACAGCAGTTATTGCACTTATGCAGAGTGTCGAGAAAGAGATAGAGAGACCTGCAATACTCCGTATCGATCCAACTATTGAGCGATTTGGCTACAGTGCTCAAGAGGTTGCTGATGGGTTACGGATGATCGCCAGTGCCAGATCAAAGATCATTGATATCAACGAGCGCGAGGAGCAACTTGATCAAAAGTTCGCATACAGTTACGAACTTACTGTAGAAGATGCACGTTATAGACGATCACACAACTTGAGTATGCTACCACAAGCCCTATCGCTCACACTGGTGAATAGCGATGGATTCGAGTTTCCGTCAGCAGATGGAAGAAGAGAATGAGCAAAGAGGATAAACGCTTAATCCAGATCGATACGAAGATTGGGCGTGCCATCGGACAATTTGACACCATCACGAAAGAACTCTCACGTCTGTATCATGTTGAGATGGAAGCACAGGATCGTATTGCTAAACTAGAGAGTTTGGCGCATGAACTGGAATCTGTTCTCGAAGACTTCATAGAGCATCTCAAGTATGGCAACGAAGCAGCGGCCCCGTCGAGTATTTACGATCTAGAAGCCTTGCGAGATCGTGCCAGAAAGATGTTAGAGGAGAAATGATGAAACTCTCAGAAACAGCCTTTTGTCTTCAGTGCGCATTCCTCTCGAATGCACAGAAAGCGGAAATGCACTACCACATTGACCGTCAACGGGATATCATGAAAGTAATGTCAGTGCTTCCTGGTAAGCATCGATATGAGCAAGTAGAAGCGGCTATCAATGCCTCTGGTGTGCATCCTGAGACGCTGTACTACAGCCTTGCGTCAGGAGAGCACACAATTGCACTGGCAAGGTTCTACGAGTCTCTGAATGGTCCTGGTGACGTGCAGCAGGCAAAATAATACCGCTCTCGTGAGGTAAGAGCGGTAGATGACTATTTTATTTATGGTAGGTATGGTTCGTCTAGTACGACGATAGGTACAAGTGTTGTCTCTATAAAGTTCGGTCCATTATCGATATCTCTATAGGCGCAACGATTGCACACCCAATAATTCTCGTCCCAGTCTCGATCCCACCCGCCTGAAGGCTCTGTATCAGCACCACACTCATGATGCGTAGGATTGCCGCAAACACTGCATACCAATGTCATACGACGCTCTACGCTGTTCTGAACGCCACACACACCACACTTAGCATCAGGCTCTATGTACATGTCTGGTAGTGTGCGTGGCTCTTGCTCTACATAGTCCTCTTCGTCAAAGAATGCCATTTCCTTATCCCTCCACTTGATAGCCATGACGACGAAGCAACAGAGCAGTTGTAGCTAATTGAAAATTGACTTCATCCAACCGCATTAACTCAACAGGATTGCAATTCACCATAGTTTCATTGAAGAGGTTCCCACCCCATTGAATCAGTGTCACTTCACCGCTAGAAAAATGCACCTCTTCAAGCATGTCAGGCACTCTTATTCCTGAACTGCTGACATATTCCTCTGCTCTCTCCCATATGCCTATGTGAGCGGTGAGCAGATAGACGAGAGAGGCGTACTCCCTATCAAACGTGGTACCGTCGATCTTGTCAATCTCCCGCATTATGCGCTCAAAGCGTTCTTTGTGTGGCACTGATTTGAAAAAGATGTCCATTAACTCCTCCTCTCAGCTTCCATCCACGCGTCATCCTCTCGTGCAATGGTGTCTTGCTCAATAATACGTAGGTCAAGTGCTGCCGCCTGCCATGACGAGATCCCTAAGTCGCTCAAGTCGAGATCACGTAAGCCAAGATCAGCACTGGCGCGTTGTTCAGGTTTTGTTGTTGGCTGGCATAATGTTAGCGTCTCATTCATCTGATGTTGGATCTGAGATATATAGAGACGAGCACATTTAAGCGCATGTTGACGAACATCCTCATTCACGATATTGTCGTCAGGGTGGATACCGACCCGTAACGCTTTATAGAATTCATCAAATGTCTCTTGTAACTCTGCTTGAGCCTCTTTGATCTGTGATCGTGTAATCATCCTTCAATCTCCTCCACTTCATACGCCTCAGACGGTACACGCCCATCCTCAGCATCTTGAGCACTATACGTGTCACCCCACGGCGCACGAGCGACAATCCTGTTCATGTTCTCACTCTTCTGATATCGTGGTAGTTGCGTGATGTTAGCACCACTGTTGAGCCTCTGTGCGGCGTCAATGCACTGCTCTTTTGTGCCAGGCATACGACCAACAACCCAGGTGCCGACAGTTTTACCGTCCAGACAGACGTACCAGAAACCGTTCAGTTCTTCAGCTCTGTACATGATTATGCTCTCTCCTTATGACCGACTCATTACATCCAACACAATATCAATCCGCTTCTTCATGGACACATTCTCAATCAGTCTTCCATCCACACGCTTGACCGACCCAAGGTGGCTAGCGGCTGTCTGGATTGACCACATGGGATGCCGCTCTATGTCAAATCGTGCCATCTCGTGAAGTTCTTGCTCCTGCTCAGGAGTCAACGGGGCATCACTGTCTATCAACTCTTCTAACTCAAATCCTCGAAACGGCGTCATTCCCTCATCGCCGTCAAGCACGACTTCGTAGCACAGACCAGAAGCGAGTGAAACGATATCCTCAACCGTTCCGCTCATTCCTGTCAACGTTGAATGCTTATTGTTGACCAGCACGCGACCTTTTAATGTAATCATGCCTGCTTCCTTCTCTACTTTACCCAAATCCTTGCTCTATCACACTCGCTGTACATATCATCAAGAATGCTCTTGAACTCATCCTCATCGTCTACATGTTCAAAGTTGGCTATGATTTCCTCGTCAGTGAAGAGACTACAACGGCGTAACTTGCCTGCAATCTCCTTGCCAAGCTTGTTGATCTGCTCAGGTTCCAACGTCTCGTCAGTCAGCAGGTGCTTGATATTGATGTGTGCCTGCCAGGGTTGGCGAGGTCGGGTAAAGATGTCTGCTGATAACATTTCCTCATACATGTCTATTCTCCTCTCACCTTTAGAAGTTCGGCATACTGCTCTCTCCAGTACTGTACGTCACGCTCATTGTAGACCTTGAAACGTGACCAATTGGTGTTAAAACGCAGCAGCAAGAGGTGTTGCTCCTCTACATGGAGTGTGCCATGCTTATACGAAAAGTATCCTGATAGAGTGTCGTCACTCCCGTGGGTGAGTGCTGAACGAAGTATGCTCTCTAGCGCTTGCAGGATACCCATGTCTATTCTCCTCTTAGTACCTTCACTACTTGAGCCAGCGTCTCATCACTCAACTCAGTCCAGTCAACATTTCTCAGTGTTGCGATGTTGCGCTCTCGTTGGTATTGTGTGGCGTACTCAGAGCCAACGCGCAGGTAGTAGTGGCTCCATACATCATCACCTGTACGCATACCACCACCACGTCGGTACTTACGCCCCTTTGTGTCGATAATGAGCGTGTTGGTGATACGCTCAATTTTGACGCGCTCAAGTGGAACATTGTTTCCTTCTGAGTATGCCGTATCACCAGCCTGTAGGCTCTCATATGTTGCTTCTTGTGTCTCGTTCATGTTATTCTCCCTCTCTAAATCACTAACGCGCCTGTGCGATCATAATTCAAATGATGCACCTCGTCTATAATCTTCTGTATCTCTCTACCAGCCCTCTTGTCGTACTGAGGCTCAGACTTGATAGCGACCGTCTTGTATCCGAAGGACTTATCGTGCTTGTCGCAACGGTCAACGTAGACCTCAGTATGATTACCTTCTGTCAGCAGTTCGTTACGTAGTTTGATGGCTTCTAAGTATTTCATGTTAAAACTCCACAAGCTTTCCATTATCCAGAGCCAGCCCAACGGTATCCAGCCATGCATTCAATTCTGCAATGGCGTTCTCGCGTGAACAGAGTCTCCATTCGCGCATTGTCGAGATACTCTGTCCCTCCATCCAATAGAGCCATGCTTCAGGCTCACCCGCGTCTTCTGTTTGCATCAGACCGACGCGAACGCCGTGACCACGGATAAGCTCACAGCCGTTTTCAAGTATTTCTTTCATGTTGATTACTCTCCGATATCTTCCCATACGCGAGAACCCTTGACATACCCTTCTGCCATTGCAGGTAGTACCTCCTCAATGCGGCTAATTGATAGGTATGGGTGTTGCTGTAGAGGCTGTTCTTTATCGCCTATGGTGAGGATAAACCATCCATTGCGATCACCATTCTCATCGCGTACCTCTTCGACATCTACGACTGGCATGTCTTCACGATGCCAACGAGCAAGATCAGTTTGCTCAAGCGCAAATGCGAGACTGTGTAAATTTTGTGTCATGCTGGTTACTCCTCTACCGTTATCATGTTTATTCCAGAATATGTTTGCAGTTCCTGTACAGGAACGAAGTCAGGAAGGGCTTGAGCATCGATTGCTCTCGCACACGGTTTGCAATGCAGATGCCCCTCTCTCTTGACGAGACTTTGTTTGCTCATGACGGAACACCTACATTTGTAACAGCGAAAGTACATTTTCATTGACATGCTTGTTTCTCCCATCCATCTTCACCTGCATAATAAACAATCTTGCCAATCTCATCATAGTTGTAAAACTGGCTGGTAGATACGTGCGAACGCTTTGACACGTCGTCTAGCTTGAAATCGACATAGTAGCCGGGTGACAGGTTCGCAAGGCTAACTGTACGAGTGCCTGCAATCGGGCTATCAACGTGTTTCTGAATGTACTTGTATGCCGCTAAGGCTTCTTGTAGTGTCATGGTATTATCCCTTCACGATAAATGCGTGACAGGTTTCGAGAGGGAACCCGCCATCATCGGCCTGAGTGCTCACCCAGGATTTGACCATGATGTGATCTGTCTCAACACTCAGGACGGCATACTCTTGCCCTGATCGGCGGGAAACTAGCACGTCTCCTGTGTGGATCTCACGTCCGTTGTAATCGGTCATTGTCTCTACTCCCTCTACTCGTTAATCGTTCCCTGAACGCCGTACTGAGTCTCTAAACTTTTCAGTACCTTCTTTGCTTCACGCTTGCCTGATGGATACTGGCAGATGGAAGAACTGACGTTCTCAGCATCATCATTGAATAGCACCATCACTACCCACTCATTGACAACCCGGTAGAAGTTCATCTCTATACGAATGTTGGTCATTGTCTTATCTCCTCTACTTCACACGTCCGTGAAACTTACGGCCACCAAACGCGTCACGTATCCAAACGTCATGTCCTGAGTACTCAGGCTTGCTCAATTCTCGTGAGATAGCGTTGGGAGTATCGATACACTCTCCGATAGTGTGCCACCTGTCATCGGCTCCGATTTCCTGTATCTTTGCCATTGTGACGGTGTTACCGAGCCAGTTGTTGTCATTCTGCTTTGGAAGCGCGTTCTTTGTTGTCATCTCTGTATCTCCTCTTCAATCAATTTGTTTTCGTTGATAGTAGGATTGTAACATAGCTTTCAACAGATGTCAACAGTTTTGATACAGATATCTACAACTATGAAAATATCCGTTGTAACTCTTGTTTTACTTGCTCTATTTTCTCTAGTGAAATGGGGTAACATCCAGGTAGAGGATGGTCTTTGAGGCGATTGCAACTTAGGCACCCAGGAACACAGTTGTAGCGTGTAGTTCCACCGCTGTTATTTATAGAAGTAATGTGCTCAATGACTTGGAATGAGGCACTGCAATACGCGCATTGAGAATTAAAGTGCCCAATGATACGCAGCCATTCGAGAATTGTTAAACTGGCAGGTAGTCCCCGGCGTTGCGCTCTACCTACAGCTTGCCGCACTCTCTTGTCTTCATGGTCTAGGTAGGGAGTTCTGCACTCAGAACAAAACAAACCCTTCGCTAGGGTACTAGTTGCTCTATGAGGTTTATTGCATAGAACGCATACCCTGTCTCTATTCTCTTCATGCAGGGCATACCGTCTCCAAGAACTTGTCATCTAATGCTTCCTTTCGGCAGCAGCCTTTTTCGCAGATTTGATCTCCTCTAAGTTTTCGCCTGTAATATAGGTTCTCTTGTCAAGGGGAAACTTTTTCGGCATAATCTTGAGCTGCTTTAGGTAGTAATACATCGTACTTCGTTGTACTCCTACCTGTTTAGCGGCCTCATCTATAAGAATGAATTGCGTTTCCGTGTTCACGTCTCTCTCCTTTGTATAATTAGTAGCCATGAGACAGTTATACACCAGTTTTCGCCACTTGTCAATATTTGTACTAAATTAGTCCGTTAACTGTTGACATCTGTTGAACTGTGAGGTATAATAATTTCTGTGAGGTGGTTCAATCAAAACAATTCACTCCTACCTCACAGAAAGAGTAAAAACATTATGAGCCATAAATCCTTAAAGTCAAACAATCCGGCCCCTCGTACTATCCCACCTTCTCAGCTCAAGAAGATGTATCCCGTTCAGCATATTTCTCTCGTTGTTTGCTACACCGCTCGTCAAGACATCGAGTGTGCTGGTATGAAGATTGCAACAGGTGAGAAATTCCTTCTTGTTCAGGCAAGTCGCTTTCCTGGGTTTGCCTACGTTGTGCGATGGAATGTTGACGGTATTGGTGAGTGCTCATGTGGTCGCCCTGGTGGTTGTGATCATCGTATGCATGCTGCTGAGTACACGCGAAATCGTGTTAAAGCGGTTGCAACCCCTGAAAAGAAAAACGTTCGCGGCACTGCTGAATGGTACGTAGATCAGCACAAGCAATATGAAGATGCTCGTCAGGCGGTACGTGCCGAGAAAGCGTTGGTTGCTGAGATACGTAGCGAGTTTGCCAGCGTCGTTGTGGATGAGATTGCGGCAAAGATAAATGCTCAGTTCAGTGGAACGGTTGTACGTCGTGGAATATTCTTGCTAGCTCAGAAAGAGGTGGCATAGTGGATATTCTCATACAGGCTCTCGACATTGTAGAGGAGATTGAGAGCCATACTAGCGACTTGCTGGATTATGACATTGTAGCGGTTGCAAGCCAGGTAGCGGCTATTGAGTCGCTGGAATACGACTTTGACCCACGGAAAGGATAAAGACAATGGCAAAACGCATACCCTATATCGTCTTCGCGCAATGTCCTGAGACCTATGAGGTACTTGACGATATCATCTGCGATACGAAAGAAGACGCCGATGGTGAGGAGGAAGAAATGGTAGCGGAATGGAGTTGCTACTCACAATCTGGCATGCCTGAAATTTATGTCGAGAAGTTGAATAGCGAGAAAGTGCGTAGAGTGTATGGCTCAAAAGAGCAAGAGCGATTATTGCGAGAGTTTTGCTAACAGCGAAAGGATAAGACGATGAAAGACGAATTGAAACAGTATGAGCAAGATCCCGGCGCGTTCTGGAAAAGCGCCTCAATGCTTGGTGATGGATACGACGTGCTAGAGCGTGCGCAAAAACGCGGCTGGCACCTGATAGGAAGTTGGGGCAAGTCCGGTTACGACCTGGGAAGTCACCCCTATGTGATGATCTACCATGCGAACCAGGACGGGATCTTCTACCTTGTCTATTATGTTGAAGGTGATGTCACTATGTACGCCTGCCCTACAAAGGAAATACGTGAACAGGTAACCGATGAACTGGCCTTCTTCCACTGGAAGCATCAGGAAGAGTCCTGGGTAGAGGGATACGAAACGTCTGCCGATCTTCCTGAAGAGTTACGCGGCCCGTATCGACGGTAAGTTAAGTATGCAGGTCTATCGGGTAACTGGTAGACCTACAAGGAGGAATACATGATTAAAAGCTTCAAGTATCGCATCTATCCAACTAGCGTGCAGGTGGAACAACTACAGTGGACACTTGATCGCTGTCGAGAACTGTATAATGCTGCGCTACAAGAGCGTAAGGATGCATGGAACGCGGTCAAACAACATCCAAACTTTTACGATCAGGAAACTCGTAAAGAGTTAGGGTGCCAATACAGTGTCAATAAGTTTTCTCAGAGTCGAGAGTTAACTGAAGTCAAACATGAGGCAAGACCTGAGTATCAGGAGATTAACGCTCACGTTTTACAGAATGTGCTCAACCGGGTAGAGGGAGCGTTTCAAGGCTTCTTTCGTCGTGTAAAATGCGGACAAACGCCAGGGTACCCGCGCTACCAGTCATACAAACGCTATGACAGTTTCACCTATCCTGATACCAAAGGTTTAAAGATATCGAGGAAACGCGTCACTTTTTCAAAGATTGGTGAGATCAAAATCAAACTCCACCGTCCGGTTGAGGGATCAATTAAGACCACTACTATCAAGCGAGAAGGGACACATTGGTATGTGTACTTTGCCTGCGAAGTAGAGAGTCAAACAAATCTCCCCTACACTGAAGATGCCGTAGGGATCGACTTAGGATTACTGCACTTTGCGACCCTCTCGACTGGTGACACCATAGAAAACCCGCGCTACTACCGCCGTAGTGAGAAGAAACTGAAAAAGGCTCAATCAGTTGTAGAGCGAAGAAAACGGGGAAGTAATAGACGCAAGAAAGCGGTGAGGTTAGTCGCCCAAGCTCATAGGAAGGTGAGGAACCAACGAAAAGACTTCCTACATAAGCAATCAACTCAGTTAGTCCAAACCTACGAAACTATCGCGTTTGAAGACCTACAGCCTACTAATATGTCAAAGCGTCCAAAACCCAAACAGGATGAGGATGGGAAATACTTACCTAATGGTGCCAGCGCAAAGGCTGGTTTGAATAAGAGCATAACTGATGCTGGATGGAGTACCTTTATCACCATGTGCGAGTCCAAAGCTGCAAACGCTGGGACCGTACAGGTGATACGAGTTAATCCTAAGAATACCAGCCAGATATGCAGTGCCTGTCTCAAGAAGGGGCCACACAAAGACCTCAGTGAGAGAACGCACACCTGTATCCATTGCGGCGTTGTGTTGGATCGAGATCACAACGCATCACTAAACATTTTACGGCTTGGACTGAGCCGTTAGGTAACGAGGGTTATCTGAGAAGCCGCCGGGGTACATTCCTGGTGGAGTGGTCACAAGGTGCAGTGGAAGATCAAGGCCACACGAGAGGCGATTGTAGAGGAGCAATAGACATGGATTATATCCGACGTTTGAAGGATATAAAGGTTCTGGTAGACGATCAAATTAAGACACGACATGTGTATCTCACCTCTGAACACGAGGGACTGATCTGTATCAACAAAGGGTACAGGAAAGTGGTCAAGTCTGCCAGCCCATTCCAGTATCAGTATGTGGCGACTGATGAGCAGATTGGGGATGAAGTCACACTGCCAGGGTTGCAGAACTTTGCAATGTTCCGATGTGAAGAGTAGTTGAATAGTTCGAAGTTGGGGGATTTCGAGATGACAACAGTAACATTTGGAGAGCACTTAGCGGCAATCGTGACCGCCTTCAAACTACAAGATGCGATCACAGAACTAGACCGCTATCACAGGGAGCATGATGGTGTTGACGGGGATTACATGGGGTTCCCGGTACTCTGGTGTGATGCCGATTGCGTAGAGTGCATGGCGATTACGTCTATGCAGATTGTGGCGAATAAAGTGTATCAAGATGCTGGAATGCCAGCAATTTATGAGATTGAGGAGCAATAATCATGAAATTATCCATTGTACCTGCTGAGAAAATTAAACAGTATGCCCGTGTATGCCTATGGGGAGTTGAGAAGTCAGGCAAGACGCATACCGCTCTTACACTGGCTACAGCTCTCGCTGGTGAAGGTGGTAAGGTTGGTGTCATCTCTTCTGAGTTTGGCTCCTCAAAGTTATTATCCAGTAAATTTCCTCATGACATTATCGATCTGGTAGCACTTGATGAAAACGGCAATCTACCACGCAAGCCATTTACACCAGAACGCTATGAGGAGGCGTTACACCTCTTCATCGATGCTGGCTACAAGGCGATTGTGATTGATTCGCTCTCTCACATGTGGCAAGGAGAGGGAGGCATTCTAGAGGCTGTCGGTAAGGCTGGTAAAAATTCCTTCTCTGATGGATGGGGAGAAAATACACCTGTCTACAATCGTTTTATCACAACCATCCTGGGTGCTAAGTGCCACATCATTATCACGCTTCGCGCTAAGGACAAGTACGAGCAGGAAGAGTACATCAAAAGCAACGGATCGAAGGGGAGTGCTCCAAAGAATGTAGGGGAGGCTCCTGTCATCCGTAAGGGCTTTGGCTATGAAATGCAGTTAACGCTACGTATGGATGGCATGACAGCCTACGTTCAATCGTCAGCAGTGGAAGAGTACATCCACAAGAATGAAGAGATTGAGAAGCCAGGTCCAGAACTTGCCTACCGTCTCTTAGAGGCTCTTGATGGTGTTCCTCTACCAGAACCGACGTCACAGCAGAAAGAGATGCGAAAGCTCTTGCAAGAGTTCTACTCCTTCTCACCAGCAACTTATGCACGCATTCCCAACTGGGAAGAATTAGCGTTGAGAAAGTCACTAGACCTCTCTCAAGAGGATGTGCTACCAACTGAGTATACCGATGACGATGTATCCCGTATGGACCTGTACGTGGCTCAGAAACGCCAAGAGAAAACCAACAAAGCGTCATAATATAGCGTGTTGCCAGTCACGGTAAAAACTGGCATTGGAGCATAGCACATGAGAGTAATCACCCGCTATCCATTCATAGATGATAAGACTTATGGCACATTAGGTACTCCTGGTCAAGATGAGGTGCATATGATCTACGAAGGACCGTGGACTACAGAGGAGATGGATCAGATAGAAGCACGGATTATTCTTCCGTATATGTGGCGTCAAAGTCGATGCTACCTTCGTGCGCTCAAACAAGATAATTTTCCCAGCGATGGACAGTCTTGGTTTTACGCTCAATACTACAACTGGCGATTTAGCATTACTGCTCTCGACTTTGAAGAATGGCTTCAGAAATTGGAGGAGTACCATCAGAAATATAGCAAGATACAAGAGGATTGAGATATGACGATACAAGAAGCAAAGCAAGCCCTAAACGATCAGACGCCCGTTGAGTTCCTTTCTCATGGCGGTTGGTTGGAACCAGGATGGCATACTATGTCTGTCAGTGCCATTGACGAAAATGAGGATGCTCCTCGTGTGTGGCTCAGGTACGGGCTAAGTGGCGGTGTTGGCATTGTAGGAAAGAAGGATATTCGAGAGAGATTGAGGGTGAAGGAATGAAGTGTAAGCATCTAGGTAGTGTCACAATTTACGAGACGGGTACCGAATCGATCTCATGGGAATTGCAGGATGGGAAGATAGTGGACTCTTCAAGAGGGGGAGGCGATATTCAACTTATCATTATTGCCCGTTGCAATGATTGCGAGTACGAGAAGTCATACAACAGAAATGCAAAGTCCCTGCCAGAATGGGTATCGATTGCGTTGGATCGCATTTTCCATCATGGCTCTGAAGACTTATATGAGCAAGAGCGTTTGTGTCAAGATGCATTGCGAGAGCAAACAGAGCGTATCGGCATTGTGGCAAATCACTTTCTCTCTGAAGAGGAGATTGAGCGTTTCAATGCAGAATATGCTTATGTTGAGGCTCAACTTAAAAGCAATCGTGCGGAGGAAGAATGAGCACACTCCAAAGTAAACTACGTCAGTTGCGTAACTGGCAACACAAAACACTGCTACAGACCGCTACAGAAGCTGAGATGGATGTGAAACAGTTGGCAAAGCTAGAGGCGCATTACCCGCTAGAGTTCACAGTAGAGCCAACACGAACGGCATACGACCGATTAGCACTAGCATATGGATTGCAGACGAGCGCTCTCAAGACGATACTAGGATTCGCATATGGACAAGGTAAGCGAGAGTCGATCTATCTTCATCCTCCACTGCCAGAAGTTGCACGCCAGTTCTTTACGTCTGGTAACTTTGTAGTGTTGGACTTGGAAACAACATCAGCAAATCCGCATGCAGAAACGTCTGAGATTGTCGATATTACCATTGTCGATGAAGACGGTATTCCATTGGTGAGTACGCTGGTCAAGCCTACCCTTGCCATTCCTGAAGAGACTACAGCCATCCACGGGATAACCGATGAGATGGTCAAAGATGCTCCAACGTTTCAGGAGATATATCCTCAAATTGTACAGGCTCTCACTGGTAAGGATGTGATCATTTACAATGCCGACTACGATAGCTACCTTCTGGACAACCTGATTATCAGGAGTGGTCTGGACTTGCCACGTTTCGAGTGTTGGTGCTTAATGCGTGCTTACGCTGATTATAAGAAACGTCCTGGCGCGTATGGTAACTACAAATGGATTAAGCTAAGCGAGGCGTGTGAACTGGAAAAAGTTGTACTGACTGATGCTCACAGAGCGCTGGGTGACACGTTGGCGACGTATGGTCTGTTGAAAGCGTTAGCGGAGAAGGGGCGATAATGATTAGAGAAGCTTCCATCTACACTCTGAAGAAGCTGCCAGAGGATAAGCGCAAAGAGTACGGACTACGTGTCTTAACTACTAGACGTTGGTTACGTGGCGTGAGTAAAAACGATGTGGATATCTGGCTCCCAGAAGCTGGCCCGTCTCTGGAATTGCTCTTTGCGTGGCGACATAAACAGGTCGTGCATTGGAGCGACTTTGTAGAGCGATACGAAGCAGAACAGAGGGCGTGTACGTATTGCAAGCCCGTTCTCTATTCTCCTGGCAAGAGAGAGCAGAAGTCGTTTAGCGTGTCGCCTGTATCATACCTGGCATGGCTGGCAAGTACGCAGGTGGTGACCGTGTTATGTTGGGAACAGGATGATAAGTGTCATCGCTACGAGCTGGTGAAGTTGATTGAGGAACAGATGGGAGTAGCACATGTCTAATTATATTCCCTGTCTTAGTGTGCGCCAGCCCTATGCAACATGGCTCTCTAATCCTACTCAGTTCATCAAGTACGATATTCCTCCAAAGACAATTGAGAATCGGACGTGGAATACAAAGTACAGGGGTCCACTTCTCATTCATGCAAGTATGTCGTTTGAGGGTAATGCTATTGATCATTGGAGTTGGGATTTCGGTATGCTCATTCAGGCGTTTCCCGTGATGGAGGATGCCTATGTACGTGGCGTGATAGTTGGCATAGCGGATCTGGTCAATGTAGTGCAGCAGAGTAGTGATGATTGGTTCATCGGTCCCTATGGCTTTGTGTTGGCGAATGCGAGACCGATAGAGCCGATACCGTATAAAGGCGCTCTAAAGTTGTTTCCTGTCAGCAAGTCGATACTAGAAAGTCAGTTAGTGAAAGGAGAAGAGAGATGAGCCATTGGGCAATACAAGCGTTTGTGGATGCGCACCCGCAGTGGAAAAGTGTACAAGAGAGCCTCATGATAAATCAGCATGATGGATGGGAATACATCACCTTTCAAGGATCGGACATAGGTCGCGTGAAAGTCGATGGAAAGAATATCATTGCTGAGTCGTTGTGGGGATATTCAAAGTTAGGAGAATAGTGCGAAAGTGTGTCGCAACCTCTGTATAACAGAGTGAAAGGAGAGAGCGATGTACAAATGGAACGTATATTATGAGGATGCTGATACCGATGAGGAGAAGCGGTTCATCGGTACGATAGAGGCTTTGTATGAGGGGCAAGCCTTAGATCTGGCATCACAGTACTACGAGCACGCCTCACACGATCTCAACGTCACGCGTAGTGATCTGGACAAACATGTACCTGCTTGAGCCAAACAACAAAAACATGTCAAGTCTCAGGATGAGTGCGTTTCATTGGCCGCTCATCCTTGATCAATGTGGAACGTACTTCATTGCCATCTCGCGCAATGAGCGTTGGTTTTACGTGCAAGATGTTGATGAGCGCATGGGAGAGAGTCCAGACGGGCCAGCCATCATCATGAATAGCGGGTTTCCCGTCACCGAAGAAGAGTCCAAAGCCTTAGCGCGTATTGCACGAAACTATGTCGCTATTCAGCGTGCTCTTGAAGTGCCTGATCCAATCATGCCAGCGATTAAACCTATCTTGATCGATGCAATAGAAGAGTTTGCTGAATGGTCTGAAAAGAGTGGAGGATTTCAAATAAGGTGAGAGATTGCAGGATACTAGCCAGCCTGTTACAATCGCTCTACCACCCTTTACGGTTGGACCATATCGATGAGACGAAGCGCTAGCGTGCAAGTTGCTAGCGCTTTTGTTTTGTCTATTTCCCCTCAAAATATTCAAGAAACGGAATAGAACGACTCACCAGATTAAGAACAGCGTCGGTGTCACCAGCATCACGCGCCTCCTGCGCCCGTTTCGCCATTTCCTCTCCCATTGTCTTCACGTCTTCCCATGAGAGAGATTGAAGAAATTGAGGAAGCTTCTCAGGTGGTTGCTCCATGTATTTTTGAAACAGTTCTTTTCCAGTCATGCCCATATCTCACCTCATCTATTTTTTATTACTATACGGCGTTGCGGTGGAAAAGCGGAAAGAGGAGGGACTTTTTGGGAGTTTTGCGAGATTGGAAATATTGGTCTGTAAACCTCTTGACAATTAACATCCATTGGATATATAATCATTGTAGGTTAAGAAATGATTATGAGAAAGAGGATTGAAAGATGGATGCACCTGTTATCACGACAAAAGATTGTTCTCGCTGTAACGGTTCTGGAAGCTATAGCTTCAATTTACGTGATGGCACACGCTGTTATGGTTGCGGTGGAACTGGAAAAGTTGCCTGTGCTCCAAAGGGACAGAAGAAGATCAAACCTGATTGCACCGATATCAATAAAGCTCAGGTTGGACAAATCGTTCTCCATGCCAGTGTGCTTTACCGCGTTGAGGATATCAAGTGGACGCGCGTCACTCACAAAGGGTTCTCCTCTTTCAACCAGAGAGCACGCATCACCCGACTGGTTGATGGAAAAGAATTGTTTCTCAAGCGCGAGTTCATGGGGTACGACCCTGAGAGCGGTGGAGATAGCATCTATTATGAGCAAGGTTTTAGAGAGACGGGAAAAACGTTCATTCACACACCAGAGCACTTGATCGGCACCGACTACGACTCATCACAATACGATGAAAATTGTAAAATCGTACAGCCTCTTACACAAAAAGAGATAGATGACTATCACCAGCGTGAAGCACTGTGGGCGTAAACAAAGTACGTCAGTTCGCAAGGATGCGAGTAATTGGAGGGAAGATTGGCAAAGACGAACAGCAGGCCAGGGCCAAAGCCGAAGTACGGACCTCGTGAAGAGATACATGTACAGGTTCCTGTGGAGGATCTGGCGTATATCCGAGGCAAGGGGGATATCACTGAATGGGTGATAGCCGCCATCAAAGAGAAGAGAGCAAGAGAGACAAGGGAAGGTAACTAGCCTTCCCCTTTAAGGAGGAAATCATGAGCAAGGTTGTCGAATTTATTGCCCAAAGACTCAGGCTTAATGGGTGTAGGATTGAAGAAAAGGATAATCAAATCGTTGTCTGGACCCCCGATATTTTTGAGCATGTTGTTATTATCCACCTCAAAGATGAGCAAGAATATGCAGCATTAGCGCAACTTCTGAATGGGAGGACACTTGTGCAGGAGACAAGATATATTGCTGAAGGTACGCATGCCGCTCTCATAGAAATAGACGTTGTGAATATTCGTCTCTAAAGAGGAAAATAGTACATCAAATTGGTTAGTACGGTTGTGTCAGAAACGTTCGGTGGTGCCAGCGAAAAGCCCATACCGTTTTAATAATCTCCTCATGCTCACTTCGCTGTCTCGAAAGTCATGCCACAATCTACCTCTCATTTGCTGAGTGGATTGACGGGATTATGAGATTAACAACAGGTTGTCAAATTGATAGGTGAAGTTGTTGCAAATTATAGAAGAGTCTGGTATAATTAGCTTTATTAAAGAACCATTTTATCAAGCTGTGAGAAAGGAGAACCTTTTGAATGTTCCTGTACCCATCTCATTAGGTTTTGAAATGAGTATCCTTGCTGGCCGTGTCGGACCTTCATCTATAGCGATGTATTCGAGAGATTTCAAAGCCTATCTTGCTTTTGCTGAGACACCAGAAGAAGCAATCAAAGCATCTACGTTGGATCGTTGGATTACTCATCTAGCAAATAGTACAGATATGTCACCTAACACGATTAACCGTATGGTAAGTGCAGTGAAAAAGATTATACGTGTGGCTGCAAAACAGGGATATGTTACTGCTGAAGTTGCCGAGTCCTTCAAGCGTGTAGACGGGGTAAAGGTTGGGGCGATGAAGGATAGGTTGCGTGTTCGCAATCGCATAAAGATAGAACCTGATACGATGCGCATCTTGATCGATTCTATTGACACCTCTACGCTGGTAGGACTCAGAAATAAAGCTCTGTTTGTAACATTAGCCTCTTCAGGGTTACGTATCAAGGAATTAACTCACTTGAAACCAGAGCAGATTATTGAACGCGGTGGTGGTTTCCTACTCCACCTTTATGCACAGGAAGGGAAAAATCAGGAAGAAGACAGGGAAGCGAACATCTCTATAGATGCAGTTGAGATAGTCAGGGAATGGCTGGCAAGGCGTACAGTGCAGAGTGCTTACATGTTTACCTCGTTTACGGGTAGTGGTGATAGTAGGCTCTCTGATAAACCTATCACACCTCAAGGTGCATGGCTGGCGGTGAAAGAGATTGCGGAACCACTTGTACCTGGAGTAAAGCCTCACGACTTCAGGCGATTTGTTGGAACGCAATTAGCAAAACATGATCTGAGAGAAGCGCAGATTGCGCTAGGACATAAGAGGATCGAGACAACGGCAAAGTATGACCTGAGAGAAATTAGAGTTGGCGCAACTGATAACTTGTATTAAGTAAAGTAGAGGAGGGAAATCATGGTGCGAGAGTTAGAACCTAAGAAGAAAAAGAGATCAGGAGTAAAACAGCATATACGCACACGCATCTTTGTGAGAGATGATTACACCTGTCAAAAATGTGGGAGTGCGACAGATCTTAGTATTCATCATATTCTGGCTGTTCAGGATGAAGGAAAAGATGATGACGACAACTTGATAACATTATGCTTTTCGTGTCATCGTGAATGGGGATTAGCCGAGATGATCATGGAGATTTCTTTTGATTGTTGGATTTCTATACCTCCCTACAGCACGATGATCATGTCTTTTCTGGTATCAACTGGGAAGGTTGCAAATATTCCTGTTAAGCGCACTTTTGTACAAGAACGCACAAGAGCAGGATTGGTCGCAGCCCGCGCCTGTGGTCGCTTAGGAGGAAGGACAGTCAAACTCAAAGATGGATCGCTAGGACTGGCGTTAAAATTGTATGCAGATAAAGACAACCATCCCAAAGACATCTGTAAAACATTAGGCATATCCGAATCAACGTTGTATCGCTATGTGCGAGAGACGAAGCAGGAGGGAGAGAAGTAATGCCAGCAATACCAGAAACAAAGCGTGACATGTTTGGCGACGATATAACAGAGCGTGATGATACACCTGAAGAGTTGAGGATACGCAATCTGTTGCCCGTTCCTGAGATCCATCACGTGATACCGCGTATCTGTGCTACTTGTTACTATGGACGTATCAACAACGGATCGTTTGAGTGCTTACGTTCTGATGGCTATCAGTGTGATGCAGGAGATGGGAAACAGTGGTTTCATGTGTGTAAGTTCTACAAGCGGGAGATGAACTGATGGGATTTTTACAAAGGGTAGATCGCAAAGAAGAGTGGTATATCCATAGTCGCAATCTTGCAGACGAGGCTTTGCTTTACCAACGCCTATATCGGACGTGCATTAGGTGTGAGCCAAGGTGTCGCCTGCATGGTGCTGCAAGGTAGGCATATCCGCGTCTACCATGACGAGCAAATTCAACGATTAGCCGACGTGCTCGGTATCACGTTTGAGCGATGCTGGTACGCGATGCGAGAAAGCTATGAGCAATTTATGGGAAGTCCTGCTCCTGAGTATCGCGCCGATCAACTAAGGGAAGAAGTGTTGATTGAGATGAAAGAGCAGATGCCAGAAATCGAAGTGAAGTATGCCCGTACGCTGGCAAGTATTGAGAGCTTTGTGGTAGTGCCTGTATTGCAACTGGAAGGATAGCCAACATGTCTATCATCTATGACGACAAGACGAAAGAAAAGCTCTATGCAGATATCTTTCGTGTCACGCTCAATCATCTACCTGTACTCACTGACAAGCAGAGCAAGGGATGCGTGTCTCAACATTAGAATGTGGGCATAAGATCGGCTATGAGCCTGGATATCTGTCCCTTGAAGAAAGCGTACAGAAGGGACAGGAGAATGTAGGGAAGAAAACACGGTGCTATGAATGCAAAGAATAAAATCACCTGGGATGACCTCAACGAGCGTCAGCAGACCTACCTTCAACTGATCTACACACAAGACCAGTTGCAAGAGGGATACGAAAGACGCCGTGCAACTCGTGAATGGAGTAGCCGTCCTGCCGATCAGTGGAGATGGACACTCTACGCCAACGAGGTACACGGTCATACTCCACTCAAACAGGCGATCAAAGACGCAAAGATGGTTGACCCTGGCACTGGTTCCACGTTCAAGGCGCTAGAGGAACGTGGTCTCATCCTTGCTGAGTCAGAACGCATTAACCCACATGTACGTTCTGATCTGATTGTGAATGTACAGATTACGAAGGCTGGTAGAAAGTTGGTATGCTCTGCACTCAATATTACCGCTCGTGCTACATTGCCAGTGGGAACCTTGCGAGAATGGCACTGGCGTGCTCTCTGTAGAGCCTATGTGCGAGATGAACAGGGTATAGGCTATGATGAGAACCTAGAGGATGGATTCGGCTATGTTAACTGGAATACTTGCCTCCGTCTCAGGGATTACATTGTCAAAGGTGAGGATAGGGCGTTGATCAGGGAAGGTAAGCGCGGTGAAGGTGTGACACTTATTATTACTGAATACGGCAAACAGTACTATCGAGAGAATTGGCAGAAGTATCAGGAGATGTATCCAGATGTGAAAGTGCCAAAGGGGAGTAAAAGTAAGTGACCGCAACAATCAACGGTGAGGCATGGCTAGACCAAGCTGAGTTTGCGGCATACATCGGACGCTCAAGAAGCACCATACCCGATGCGATGAGACGATACAGAGAAAAGACAGGCAAGGAAATAGAAAAGATGCCAAATGGTAGGGTCGTCTATGTACGTCAGTCTGATGTAGATGAGATGATCAGGGTACTGTTCCCTGTATTGGCACGTAAGAGAGGGTTGGACTAAACACAAAACCAGGATCGCACGTTGAAATTTTGTTCGTGAAGGTATTCGCCACCAACCACTAAACGCCAGTAAAGCGGTTGGCATAAAACACTATCGAGAATGTGCGATCCCGGCCCGTTGTGGCTTTGTGATGATTGAGGCTATTGTAGCAGGTACATGACGATT
>CAAGKR010358989.1_pt1 | contig 140910 bp, 107 predicted proteins | sample 2556971 | NCBI WGS metagenome assembly CAAGKR01 (sample SAMEA5207829, study PRJEB30636) | soil metagenome | biome: forest; feature: boreal; material: soil | place: USA | collected 2011-09 | depth 1 m | reverse complement strand
TGGGGGCCATGGCTGCGGCGGCATGGAGGCCCACGTTCCAGGAGTACCCGTTGCAGAAGATAAACCACATGGTGCCCTCCCAGTAATATCCGTTCATGTCTTTGTGCTCATTCCCTTCCATTCCAGGGAACGGCTTCCGGGGGCGACAAGATGGCCTGCAAGCTGCCTGATCAATTGCCCCGTGCGCGTGCCCGCGACCCAGATGGAAGCGCGGATCACGGAAAGGGGGGGGGCATCACGGACAGGTTCGCGGAGCCCGGACCGTAGGGCCCGACGACCTCATTGTTGCCCATGTAGACAACGAGCAGGTCCGGCTGGAAGGCGAGGACCTGCTGCGCCACTTGGTAGACGACGTGCGAATTGATGGCCACGATCCCAAGGTTGTAGACCTCGATCGACCGGCCCGGGTAGGCTGCCCGGAGCTGCGGGCCGAGCTGCGATGCAAATCCGAAACCGGGTTCCGGCGTTCCCCTCACCGCGGACTCGCCGAGGACGAAGATCCGCAGGTGACCGGCTTCCTTGCTGCGGGCGATCCGGAAGTTGAGGGGCGTGATGTCGAACTGCGCGGGAAAATAGGGCGCCGTGAAGTGGGGATTCGTGCGGTAGAATCCCGGCTTCACGTCGGGAATGAACAGGTCGGTCGGCACGCCATAGCCGGAAATCCTAAGGACCCCTTCAATAACGAGGAGGAGGACGAGGGGGGCGCCTATGGCCAGGAGACCCCGAGCCAGCCAGCGGATAGACGCGGGCGTCGGCCGCGATGGGGTTGCGCCGGAATAGGGGCGATTACCCATGGAGCTCAATAAGCGCCCGCCGGCATCGAACTATGTGAAGAACTTCTCTGAACATGCGGGGAGATAGATTCTCTGCCCACACGTCGGCTCGGTAAAGAAAAACCCCGCCGTGCGGGGTTCGTATTGGCTCCCTATCAGGAAGCCAAAGAGCCAATGGGAGCATCCGCCCCTACATCGGCCGTTGTGCCGAGAACGGGCGTCTCAAACGGGCCCTATCTCAAGGCGGGGACCGGGGCGCCAAAAGCAATATAAGGATAATCACGACCAGGAGGCCGCCGCTCGGAAAATAGCCCCAGGCGTGGCTGTACGGCCACGCGGGCAGCGCGCCCAAGAGGAACAGGATGAGAAGGACGAGGAGTAGAGTTCGCATGGGGGTTGTGCCGAAATTGACCCTATTGCCCATCTTCGGTTCATGGGAAAGTAGCTCGGCGCTCAGGAACCGGATAGTGATTCAGGATACTAACGGGTGACGAATTCACTAACTATCCCATAGACAACACATCACATGAAAAAGTTAATCTCTGCATCCATCGCGATTGCCTCCCTGGCCTTGGTTTCCGCGTGTACCCACACGACGGTGAACCCGCCGGCCGATACCACCACGGTCATGCCGGCCCCCGCCCCAGCGCCTTCGACGACCACGACGACCTCGCAGCCGGCGCAGCCGGCGACCACGACGACCACGACAACTCCCTCGAATTAATTTCGAGTAAGTTGTGTTGGAGGTTGGGGCGCGGCCCATCACGGCTCCCGTACGGGAGCCCATGGGGTTCCGTGTCCGCTCACGACTCTCATTAACGAGAAACCCCGCCGAAGGGTGACTTCGGCGGGGTTTTCAGGACGAGAGACGTCCGATCTGAAGACCGAGGGTCAGTACTTTGCAGAGACCGAGAACGTGAACTTCCGCGGCTCGAGGAAGTAGTAATTGGCCCCTTGCGTCATGCCGGCCGAGTTCTGGTTGAACCCGGTGAAGACCAAGTTCTGGTCGTTGGTGAGGTTGTCCACGTTGAGCGCATAGACGATGTGACACTTCTTTCCCGCGAGGCTGTAGGAGGTCTCGTATCTCAGGAAAGCAATGTAGGTCGTGTAGGCGGGGGAGAACAGGGCGCCTCCCGTGGACGTCTCCTGTTTTCCAAGCGCCGTGGCGCCGGCGCCAATCGTGAGGCCCTGCGCCCAGGTGTCCGTGAATGTGTACGCGGCAACCAGGTTGAAGGTCGACTTGACGACGCCCGCATTGGTCGCAGGGATCCCCGTGTTGTGAAGCGTCAACGCTGCGTTTGCGAGATCCGAGCCGACCTGGCCGGCGAGCGTTCCCGTGCCGTTCGCGACCTGCTGCCATTCATTGAGGTGGCTGGCGAAGTAGGCCCTGCTGCCCGGCAGGTCATTGTCCTCTTGGGACTTCGGAACGGCATAGCTGGCCTGAAAGCGCCAGTTCTTTGAGGGATTTGCGGTGGCCGAGATCTCGGTTCCGCTGTCCTTGATATCCTCGGTGTCGGCATAGTTGAACTGTGTCTGCAGGTTGGGCGCCGTGCCCGAGAGATTGCCTGCGGGACCAATGTCCGTCGCCGTGCCGCCCGCCTTGTAGTAGTCGTTCCAGATGCCCTGTATTCCGATGTTGTCGTTCGTGATCCGGCCGTGGGACTTGTCGACGTAGTAGTCCGCCGTGATGTAATACTTGCCATCATCGGTCGAGAAACGAAGTCCGACGGAATTCGACTTTCCGGTGGCCGGCCCGAACGCCTCGCCGGTCAGGCTGGGCGACGTGCCGCCGCCGATCGGGGCAAAGTTCTCCGAGAAGTTATAGACCACGGCGAGCGTCTTCGTGAAATACCCGACGATGCCTGCCGAATAGGTGTTTCCGGTGTCATCCTCGAAGGCGTGCCCCTGGGGGTAGGGCAGGCCGAACGGGGGCCGCACGCTCTGGAGCAGGTCGCTCGAGTAGGAATCATGGCGGGCGCCCAGCGTCACGTTGAGCCGGTCATTCCACAGACGGGTCTGCGAGACGGCGCCTAGGTATTTCACTTCCTCGGCAAGGTCGTGGTCGAACCAGTTGAAGGGGAGGGCCTGATAGCTGACGGGATGCCCGTTGATTTGGCTCGGCAGGTTGATCGCGGTGTTCGGGTGGTCGAAGTATTCGCGCGCCCAGATCATGTCCTCCGTCCAGTTGTTGGTAGTCCACGGAAGGGGATAGTCGGTGAAGCTTCCGTTGTATTCGCGTGTGAGGAGGAGGTGCAGCTGGTAGCCGCCGGACGCACTCAGCCACTCCTTCACCGGGATGTTGAACACACTCGTGTCGAAGTGGTAGTTCAGCTGGGCCCGGAACTCATTCACAGAGTGATCCTGGGTCTGCTTGTCCAGGAACATGTCCGTGTATTTCTGGCCGTATTCCGGATTGGGCGATCCGTTGGGCAGCTGCTTGTTGATGTCGATCGAGACGTTGTTGGGAGACTCGAAGTTCTTGGACTCCTCCGAGTCGGAATAGCGGTAGGCGGACAACTCGAGCTCGGCGTGGTCCCCAAGCTGCTGGTCGATGTAGGCGGTCAGCGTGTAGTACTTGAGTGTGTTCGTGCCGTCCGACGGCCCGATCGTGAAGTCCCGGCTCGGCAGCGCGGGCACGATCTCGGTTGGCGTGCCCGTCGGCCAGTAGCTCATCGGCTGCAGGGCGTAGCTGCTGGGCCTGAGAACCGCCGTCGTGTAGAAGGGACCGTCCGCCAGTCCCGTGGCCCGGAAGCCCGAGCCCCAGTTGGCGAGCGTGCCCTGCGAGGGAATCCACAGCTGGAATGACGAAGGGCCGCCCCATTCCGCCATGCTCTGCGAGCTTGCAGTTCCTCCGGTCGGGGCCGCGCCCCAGGTCGCGGAGTTTGTCTGGCCGTCCCACTGCGAGAACTCGTCGTTCAGATTCTCGGCAAACTGGGGCACGATGATCTGGTAGACTTCCGCGTCAAACCGCACGGAGGTGGCGTCTGAAATCTTAAACGTCGTCGCTATCGAAGCCCCCAGTTTCTTGATCACGTCATGCTTGCGCCAGGTTTCGTCGCGGTCGGCCAGGAGGTTCACTCGGATGCCGAGGTCGTTCTTCTTCAGGATCGAGACCATCTGGTTCATGTCGATGGTGGCGCGCGCGCCGCCGAAGCTGTTCACCACGAGGTCGAGCTGGGTGAAGTCCCGGTCGAAGCGGGGCTTTTTCGTGTAGGATGCCGTCACGCCGCCGAGGTTGCCGACGCCGAAGAGGATCGAGTTGGGCCCAAGGTCTATCTCGAAGCGGTCGACGTTGAAGAAGTCCTTGATGGCATAGATCGCGAAATAATTGACCGTGGGGGGCGTCCCGCCCTGCGGGCCCGCGCCGGCTCCGCGGAGGTTCGTTGCCCACGAGTTGAACTCATTGCCGCTGCCGACGTTCGGGGCGAAATTGGCGGGGATCGCGTTCATCGTCCACTTGAGGGCGTCGGTGGAATTCGTCAGCTGGAGGTCATCGATGAAGACCGAGGTGAGCGACGTGACCGTGGTAGGGGTGATCGCGAGGGGCGTGTTGTTGCGCCCTCCCGCAAGCGAGTTGACGGCGACGTAGCCGCGGTCTGAGGACGTGTCTACCGTGAACGTGCCGAGCACGACCGGTTCCTGGTTGGCGACCGAGTTTGCGGTTGTGTCTTCGGCGGGAGGCGTGACGGCTGTTTGACCGTTCACGGAGGCGGCGAGGCTGAAAGCCAACGCGATAGCCATGGCGTGTCTGCGGGCTGATGAGGTATGCATGGTGGGTAACGACGGGACTGCTTGGGGAAAAATCCGCGTGACAATTTCCGCTTAGGGGAGGCGAAAAAGGGGTAGCGGGAAATGAATTATGACAACATATTCATTGCAACAGCAAAATCGCCGGAGGGCCTATTCATCCTCTGAGGAGCGATTTTATGGATCCACATGCGCGCAAGGGTTGTCAGTCGCCCTTTCCCCGACGCCGGCCCGCCGTCAGGGTGATTTTTTTGCGTCCGGCTCGAAGCCGATCGCCTTCAGGGCGTCGTCGATCTCGGGATTTGCCATGAAGAGCTTCCAGCCGAGGCCGGTTCTGTAATTTTCGATCATGACCACGATCTGCGCCTGGTTCAGCCCCATCCAGACGGGCTGAAACCAGTCCTGGGACTCGTTGAAGCCGTCGTAGAAGCCGTAGATGCCCCAAGTCTTGGCCCCGAGGTCGCGATAAAAGTGCTTCAAGGCGGCCATCGATTCATCAGGCGTGTAGGGGAACGCGCCAAGGGCGGCGGAGCAGCAGATGGTCCCATTGTCCGCGTTGGGCTGCGGCATCCCGCCGCCCGAGTTGATGCCCGCCGAGAGCCCCCAGCAGTTCGGGCCGTACCCGGCGTAATGCAAAGGGTTGTCCATGCAGTAGGCCCGGTTGATCAAGGCCAGGTTGCGGTTGTTCTCGAAATAATTGGTGAAGCGGTCCCGCTTTCCGCGCGGATCAAAGCCGAGGAACGAGAACTGGGTGAAGAACAGGTTCGCGCCGGAACCCTCGCCGACGTCGAGCTTGATCCCGTAGAAACTTTTCCCGTTCGCAAAACGGCTGCCTATCATCGTGCCGCTCCAGCCCTCGCGGTACTGCACGGCGAGGTCGGACTGGCCTGCCCATCCCGAATAGTACATGCTGGCGGGAACCGGGTGGCTGGGGGAGGCGATGCCCAGCAGGTAGACGATCATCGTCTCATTCCAGCCGATCAGCGGGTGGCCAATGTACCACCCGTGGTCCGGCGACCAGTGCCAGTAGAGGAAGTTGCTCGTCGGCTCCCTGCGGTACCAGTCCCATTCGACGCCGCGCCATAGGTCCGTGATGCCCGAGCGCACCTCGCGCTCCTTGGGCGTGTCGCGGTCGAAATAGCTCCGGGCGGTGAGCAGACCCTGCATGAGGAACGATGTCTCCACGAGGTCGCCGCCGTCGTCGTACTTTCCAAAGTAGCTGATGACCTTCCCGGTGCGTCCGTCGAGAAAATGCGGCCACACCCCGTGGAAGCGGTCGGCTCCCTTGAGGAAGCGCACGATCCTCTCGATCCGCTCGGCGCCCTGTTCCCGAGTGACGAAGCCCCGTTCGGTCCCCACGACAAGAGCCATCACCCCGAAGCCCGAAGCGCCCAGGGCGACGAGGTTTTCATCCCCGGGCGTGATCTCGAGAGCCATGCCGCAGTCGGGATGGGCCCCTTCCCAGTAATACCGGAAACAGCCCTTCTGGACCATCGTGAGGAGTTCGTCGTCCGTGAAGGGCCGCGTCGTCGCCGACGCCGTTTCTGAAGGGGCCGACTCGGCCCCTCCGACGGACACGGCGCTCACCCTGTAGTACGCGGTCCTCGGCGGCGCGCCGACGAAGTCCGCATACCGCGCGAGGTTGCCCTGCTGGGCGCCGACGGCTTCGAAGTGGCTGTTGTCCCACGAGCGGTAGATCACGTAGCGCAGCACCGCGCCTTTTCCAGGGGCCGTCCAATCCAGGTCGAAGTGCCGTTCCCCTGCGCTCACGGCAAGAGCGGTCGGCGAGGCGGGCGCCGGCTGCGCGACCGCATTTTCCCACCCGATCTGGACATCATCTATGAAGAGGGTGTGCGGGGCGCCGTCATCGAGGCCCTGCGCAAAGACGATCTTTGCCAGCCGGTGAAGCTCGAACCGGTTCTCGTCCGTACTCCGGAAGATGCCGTGAAAAGCCGAGAGCGGCAGACGAATCTGGACCCATTGGCCCGCCGGCAGCGCGCCCCTGCCGGAGAGGATGCTGATCGTGAAGGTGGCGCCGTCGTCGGCATCCTCGAGGTGCATGCGGGGCGCGGCGTCGATCGGCAGACCTGTTTCCGAGAGGCACCAGAACGTGAGCGTATCCCCGTCAAAGTTGTTGATGAGCCCGTAGTGGGCGCGGGTTTTTAGCGTTGTGCGCCAGTCGCCCCCTGTGGCGGAGGTCCAGCTGAGGCGGAGCGAGCTCGACGCCACATGGGGGTGCGCCGGGTCCAGCGGGATCTCGCCGTCGACCAGGTCAAACGAGCTCGGCGCCGTCACCATCCCCCCGCTTTCAAAGTAGGCGCGGGCGGGGAGGCACTGGTCAAAAATCACATGGCGGTCATATGTGGACTCGGCGGTTCCCCGCTCGGAAGCGAACAGGCTTGAACAAATCAGGAGCGGGCCGAGGAGGCAGGCGCGCATAAGTTCCGGGGCGTATCCGAAGGAGGCCCGGCAACCGGGCCCCTTCTTGTTCGGTTGCGATGCTAAGGGCGCAAAAAGGCGACGTGAGTCCGGCATGTCAGAGCTCAACCCGGACGATGTTACCCTCGGCGTTCAATAACGCCTTGATCGCACCCTCATCGAAGGACAGGCCTCCCGCTCGGTAGGGGTTGGGCTCGCGTTCGGTTTCCGGCAGCTTGGTTCCATTGATGCTCACGGACCTTGGAGCAAAGGAACCCGTCCTGACCGAGTAGCGCACCTCGATTGGTCGTCCCGCAAGCGTGGCCTTGGCGACGAGGCCACTGAGGCCCTTGGGAAGCACGGGATCGAAGACCACCTTGCCGAACGACTCCCTGAGGCCGAGCAGGCAGGCCCGGACCTTGTGAAGGTACAATCCCGGGCCGCTGGAATAGAGCCTCCAGCCGCCGCGCACGCCCACCTTTCCCGTCCGCAGGTCCGGCCAGCGGCGCTGCGCCTCGTAGCGGTCGTTGAAGTTGGCGTCGGAGCTGGAAAAATACACGTTGCTCTGCCGCGCCATCGCGTGCCCGACCACCTCGTTGAGCGCGACTGGATTCACGACCTGCAGCGCGGTCCAGAGGCGTTCGGCGTCGCCCACCTTTGCCAGGGCCTCTGCATAGCGCAGATGCGCGTGGACATACTGGAGGCCGATTTCACGGCCGACATTGGCCGCGGTGTCGGCCCGCTTGAACAGGTTTTCGCAGCCTCCGTGGTAGGCGCCCGGCTCGCTCATGAGCCGCACGCCGTCCGGATACAGGAGTTCCTTCTGAACGATGGCCATGTGGCGGGCGGCCTCCTCCTGTGTGAACAGCTCCGCCAGGACCGCGCGTGTCATCGGCAGCAGGCGGTAGCGGATTCCCGTGGCCGTGTCGGACGGGTGGAGGAGGGCGCTGCTTCCGCCGCCGGGCTCGGTGACGAGGAAGCCGGCAACAACCCCTCCGGGCATGAGCCGATCCGCAAAATCCCGGCGCATCCTGGAGAGAAGGTCCTCGACGCGGCCCCTGCGCGCCTCTTCGCCCAGCCGACGGTACACGGCGGCCAGCTGCCGAAACGTATGGAACGCAAGCCCTACGGTCCAGCTGCTGACCATCCGCGGACGCATCTCGGGATCGGCGGGCTGCAGGGTGTCGTCCCAGTCGCCCTCCCCGTAGTGAACGAGCGCAGTCCCCGGCAGAAACTGCCGCTCGCAGAGGTCGATCACGCGGTCGCAATGCCTGAGGAGCGACTCATCGGGACCCCGCCGCGTGAAATCCTTTGGATCGGTGTATCCTGTCTCCCACTGAAAGAAACCCAGGTCATTGCTCGCCTCCGCGTAGTCGCAAAGCGCCTTCACCGGCCAGAAGCTGACGTCGACGTGGCTCTCGACCTGCTGGATCGACTGGTACGGCGGGTGCATGAACCACTGGGGCCATGAGCCGTCATGCGCATACTGCTGCGAAAAGACCGTCTCAAGCGCCCTTCGGACGAGACCCCATTCGCGCGACGCAAGCAGCCATTCAACCGAGCCCTGGCACACATCGCGCACGCCCCAGGCGGCCCCGCCGTGCTGCTCGAGGCCGTGAGGCGCGGAAAAATGGATCGCGGCATTGTGGGCAAACCAGGGAAGAATCTCGTCAACCCTTGCAACGGAGGCGCTCGCCTTGCCGCTTCCTCGCGCCTGCCGGACAAGGGCCAATCGAACGGGCGCGGGCAACGGCACGGCAGGATTTGCGCTTCGCGTCCATTCGGCCCGCGCGGCCTCCACCTGGGCGGGGAGTGCGCCCAGTCCGCCAAGGGTGCCGCACAGAATCACGCCGAGTCGGCCGACCCTGAGGGACCTGAGGGTGATGCACGGCTCGCTCCTTGCGAGGCCGTCGTCATAAAGGGGCCCGTCGCCGTCCACCTGCGTCCCTTGCTCCCGGTCGGCCGCGGCAATCGCGAAACAGCAACCTCTCTGGCGCGCGCCGACGACGCTCGCCGGGCCTGGCTTGCAGGAGGCCCAGCCTTCAGCCTTGTGAATCCGGGCCTTTCCGGGGCTTTCGAACTCATTGGCATCGAGCGCCAGGGTGTGGGTGACGAGGAATTCGGCGGCATGTCCCTTGGGTCCCACGCGCAGCTCCAGGAAAATAGCGGGGTTTTCGACGGAGGCCCACACGCGCGCCTCGATCACCTCCGCGCCCACCTTGTAAATCCAGCGAGCATCGCCCGTCGTCATGGAAAATGCAGAGGGAACCCCGAGCTGGTGCCAGGCGCCGGAGCGGCGCACGAACACACGCTGTCCGGACGCGCGCCCGGCGCCGATCGAATCGCGAACGACCGGCAGGAGACGCGCAAAGGAGGGGTTCCCGAGGTAGGCCTGCGCGGAAAAGATTCCAGCCGCGTAGCACGTCGTCCCGAATTGGCCGGGATCTATCCATCTCCAGGCGCCGCTTCGAAGGATATGTCCATGGGGCCGCGCGACAACGGCCTCCTTTTCCTGGGACACCACATGAGTCCCGGTTCCTGAGAAAAACGAAAGCATTCGTCCGTCGATCCCGCGCTCCTCATGGCGGCGCTCTCCCGGAAACCACGCGGTCCAGTCGCTCTCCGCCGGCCGCTGGCCATGCAGCCACGGCGCCGACACGAAGAGGGACCTCGGGCACGGCTTCGTCTTGGACGCCCGTGTAAGCGTGGCTTTTCGGTCGCTGCGCGACGGGATCCAATTCGCGGGCAGGACCCCTCGAAGGCGTGCGAGGTCCTCGGGCTGGGACGCTTCCGGATGGTCGGCGAGAAAGCGCGCTATGAAGGTGATTCGTACCGTGCCCCCTGCGCCTACCGTAACCCCGCGGCTTTGCAGGCCGCAGAGGGCGCACTCGTATTGGAGGCGCCGGGAGCACAGCTGGGGGGCCCTTGCGGCCTCGGGCACGCGGGCGAGCCGATAGTCCGCACCGAAAAACTGCGAGCCGTCGGTGCAGAAGGCGTCGGCCCCCGACGCGCAGCCCATTGCGAGCCACGGATGGAGCCCACCCTCCATCGGCAGGTTCTGGCGGGCGAGGATCGTCCATCCTAGTTCCGGATCCCTGACAGGCAGCAAGTCGATGTACTGCGAGGAGAATGCCTCGCTGTTGCGAACGGCGGACGGGTTTCCGAGGCCGAGGTCCTGCGCCAGCGAAACATCGAATGACGCGTGGGCGCGGGTCGTGTTGCACAGGGAGATCTGCCATGCCCACGCGGCGATCTTCGGGTGCAGTGCGAGCGTCGTGTGGCACAACCACCCTTTCTTTGGCGACAGGGTCCATTCCATTGCGTGCGGGCCTAACCTGCTGTGCGCGATGCCGGAGCCAGTCAGGGGAGCCCAGCAGAGCGTCCGCCCTTCGCGCCAGCGCAGGAGCACGCGCGAAAGCCCGTCTTCCGCCGGCCCTGGAAGAACCTGGTTGATCAGCGTCGGGCCATGGCGCAGTGAGAAAAGAGCGCCGCTTCGGGTGATCCGTGCCTCGAGGCCGGATGCCGAGCCAAGGCGCGTCGCGGCAAATGCGGATTCAGTCTCAAAATTAATTGAACCGGGCTTTGCCGCGGGCCGCCCTTTGGCGACCGGTAGAGATCTAACTGCGGCGACGGACACGGGTGGAAAGGGAGCGCAAATCCATGCAGCGGGCATTCATGGATTCGCCGGTTTGGGATCTGTGGGGGTTTCGCGGTGGGCCTGCGTGCTCGGGCAACCCGGGGCGCCGGCGAAGGGGGTAACTGGGGTGACGACCGGCGACCAGAGGGCGACCGACGCGTGCTCGTGGATATATGACAACATGTGCAAATCAACACAAATGGCGTCCGAGCGCATGCTCCGTCGATGGGGAAAGCCCGGGAAACCCGGGCGCGATGACAAATTCCCGGCAGCGTCGTCCTACGTGCGGCCCACGACCTGGGTCGAGTCCCGGATGACCAGGGCTGCGGCCAGGTTGCTCGGAAGCGTGACGTGGGTTTGGGCGGGCCGGGTGGCAGCCTCCACCAGCAGGCTGACGGCGCGTTCCGCCAGGTCGGCCAGCGGCTGGCGCACGGTCGTTAGAGCCGGCCGGCACACGGTTGCCCAAAGCCCGTCATCAAATCCGACCACCGAAAGGTCCCCCGGGCAGTTGAGCCCCGCCGCCCGCGCCACCTCTATGGCTCCGAACGCGATCTCGTCGTTGGCGCAGCAGAGTCCCGTCGGGCGGTCGGCACCCTTCAAGAACGCCGCCATGCCCGCGCGCCCTGTCTCGGCATTGAAGGGGCCTTCAAAGATCCACTGGGGTCGGGGCACCGCACCGCTGCGCTTCAGGGTTTCGAGGTATCCGTCCTTGCGCTCCTTCGCGTCCCGCGAACTCGGCGGTCCCAGGAGAAGGCCGATCTTTCTGTGCCCGAGCTGGAGAAGCAGGTTTGCGGCCGATCCGGCGCCGCCGCTATTGTCGATCCCCACGACGGGAGCGCCGATCAGCCCCGGATCCACATCCGGGGGAAGGACGGAACGGGTCAATACCAGCGGTCTCCGGTAGCCCTTGAGCTTGTGGACGTCCGCCTCGCTGAGCGGCTCGGCCAGATAGATGATGCCCGACGAATCCACGCCGAGGTGCTGAAGGGCCTCCAGGAAGTCGGCCCTAGGCTTCTTGTGGAGCGTGCAGATGTGCACGTCCCAATTGCGGGCCGCGGCCGCATGGAGCGAACCTGCGAGGAAACGCCCGTAGAATTCGGAAAAGAAGATGTTTTCATCGAGCGGCACCACGACCGTAAGGGTGGCGTTCAGGCCCCGGCGGAGTATCCGCGCCCCGGGGTTCGGGGAAAACCGCAGGCGGTCCGCGAGGTCGAGAATCTTCTTCCGGCGCTCCGGGCTCACGAGGTGGGCTGTCTCCTGCCTCAGGGCCCGCGATACCGTGGACGGCGAGACGCCCAGTCGCGTCGCAATCTGGACGATGCCGTCCTTTGGCTTCTTTGAGCGTGAATGAAAGGTCATCCGCCGGGTGGGATCGCCGAGTGACAATGACAAAGGTTGTCGTCGGCAAGCAAACTCTTGCATTCATTTGCAGGAATGGACTCGGCGGCCTTCCCGCATCGCGCGCCGATTGCGCCCGGCTGACAAAATGTTCGCGGGGCCTGCAGGGGCGGACTTCCGCGCCGAATTCCCATGGGCCTCGGGGAAACGTGTTGCGATGACAACATTTGCAAACTTCTGTTTCGGGCCGGCAGCCCGCCGATCTTGATGCCACGGAAGGCGCCCAAGCCCGGATTTGGGTTTCACCCAACCTTTGGCCTCGGCACGGTGCTCCCTGCGCCATAAGAATCTCCTCCCCGAGGCCGACATACGTGATGCACGTCTCCTTTTTTCGCAGGCTACCCCTGGCCGCGCTCCTCGCGGCAGCCTTGGCGGGCTGCGCCCGGCATTCGGACGACCGGTCGGCGGGCGGGCGCGTGGTGGTGGACTACTGGGAAAAATGGAGCGGCTTCGAGGCCGACGCGATGCAGGCGGTGATCGACGACTTCAACCAAAGCCAGGACCGGATCGAGGTGCATTTCCTCTCAGTCAGCGAGGTGGACCTGAAGCTGCTGCTGGCCACGGCGAGCGGACACCCGCCCGACGTGGCCGGCCTTTGGACGGAGAACATACCTGACTTCTCGGAGAAGGGGGCCCTTGTCCCGCTGGACAATGGCCTGGCGAAAGCCGGCCTCGGTGCCGACCACTACATTCCTCTCTTTTGGGATCTTTGCCGGCACCGCGGCCACACCTGGGGACTCCCGACGACGCCGGGGTGCGTGGCGCTTTTCTACAACAAGAAGCTGTTCCGGGCGGCGGGACTGGATCCCGAGCGCCCTCCGGCGACCTTTGCCGAGCTGGAGGCGATGAGCCTGCGCCTCACGCTGGTCGAGGTGAAGCGCGCCGGCGGCCTCGTCCGAATCCCTTTCTCGGACCTGAGCTCCTTAGAGAGAGAAGGGCGGCATTACTCGATCGTGCAGGCCGGGCATCTTCCCCAGGACGCCGGCATGTTTCTCTCGGGATGGGGCTGCTGGTTTGGCGCCCGCTACTATGACGGGGACCGCCGCATCCTGGCCAACGATGCCGGAAACCTCGCGGCCTATGAGTGGATGAGGAGCACGGCCCAGACCTTCGGGGTCGAGAACATGCGCAATTTCATCGAGGGATTCGGCGTCTCGCAATCGGCGCAGACGCCGTTCCTGAGCGGCACGGAGGCGATGGTCGTCCAGGGCCCGTGGATGGTGAACTTCATCTCAAAGTTCGCTCCCGGGCTGGAATGGGGCGTCGCGCCATGCCCAGCGGCGGAGGGCGTGGGCGGGGGCGCCCCCGTGACGCTCGCCCAGAGCGATGTCGTCGTGATCCCGAAGGGGGCGAGGCATCCCGGTGAGGCGCTCGAGTTCATCTGCTACCTCCAGCGCCAGGACGTCGCGGAAAAACTTGCGAGGGCCCAGCAGAAATTCACGGCGCTGCGCGACGTCTCCCCCTCCTTCCTCGTGAATCACCCCAACCCGGCGATCGGGCTCTTCATCCGGCTGTCGCGAAGCGCCGGGGCCCGCTCGGTTCCCCGCCTTTCGATCTGGCACGAGTACGACGAGGAGATGGCGGCGGCGAGGGAGCGGGTGCAGGACCTCAAGGAATCGCCGGCCGACGCCCTGTCCGATGTGCAGGGACGCATGCAGTGGAAGCTCGACCGGGTCATGCGGCGCTGGGACGCCGTGGGCCAGGAGCGCGTCGCGGAATGGAGTGCCTATGACCGCTGGTGACCAAAAGAGGGCGTTCACGGGTCTGGCATTCGTGAGCCCGTGGCTGGTCGGCTTTGCGGCGCTCACGCTCTATCCCGTCTGCGCGTCGATCTACTTTTCGTTCTGCGACTACGACGTCCTGTCCCGCCCCGTGTGGGTCGGGCTCCTCAATTACCAGGACATGATCTCGGACAATGTGTTCTGGCTGTCGGTCCGCAATACCCTGGTCTTCAACCTGATTGCGCTGCCCGCGGGCCTTCTGGCCTCGCTGGCGCTTGCGCTCCTCCTCAACCAACCGGTCCGCATGAAGGGCGTTTTCCGGGCGATCTACTATTTGCCGTCCCTCGTGCCGGCCGTGGCGGGCGCGGCCGTCTGGCTCTGGATCCTGAACGGACGGATTGGCCTCCTGAACGAGACCCTGATGGCGCTCGGGATCGCCCGCCCGCCCCAGTGGCTCGCCGACCCCGCCTGGACGAAGCCGTCCCTGGCGCTCGTCTCCCTGTGGGGCTGCGGCAACACGGTGGTGATCTACCTGGCGGCGCTGCAGGGGGTGCCCCGCTCCCTTCAGGAGGCGGCCATGATCGATGGGGCCTCCGCATGGAGGAGGCTCATCCATATCACGCTTCCGGCCATTTCCCCGGTCATCTACTTCAACCTCATGATCGGCATCATCGGAGGCCTGCAGGTCTTCACGTCCGCGTTCGTGATGATGAAGAGTTCCGGCGGCCCCGAGCGATCGGCGCTTTTCTACGCCATCTACATCTATCAAAATGCGTTTGAATACCGGCACATGGGCTATGCCTCGGCGATGGCGTGGATCCTCTGCCTCCTTATCCTCACGCTGACGTGGCTGGCGACGCGGCTTTCACGAAGCCTCGTGCATTACCAGTCTGACTAAATTCCATGCGCCGGCTGTCAAAATCCCTGGTCTACCTGGTCCTCGTCGCGGGGGCGGCGGCCTTCATCCTGCCCTTGGCTTGGATGGTGCTCACGGCCTTGAAGCCGCTCAACCAGACTCTTGTGGGTGCCTCGTCCTGGCTCCCGCGCCGCTATGAGGCCGAGATGGACGGCCGCCTGCAGGAGGTGTGGCCCGGGTCGCCTGTCGTTGAGCCGAGCCTCTGGGCGGTCGAGAAGGGCGCGGCGCAGCCCGTTGCGCTTGCAGAGGGCTCGGTCAAGGAAGGAGCCTGGCAGCCCTTGGTTGGGGCTCCCATTCCCGTAAGGATCCTTAAGCGAATTCCTGCGTCCGCCTCCACTCCGTGGCTGGAGATCAGCAACCCGGCAGGCACGAAACGCGACGTGGTCCCCGCGTCGGCAGTCCGCTCCAGCGTTTCATTCCGATGGGAAAACTTCCCGGCGGCCGTGCGGGCGATGCGCCATTTTCCGCGCTACCTGGGCAACACGCTCATCCTCTGCCTGCTGAACGTCATCGGGACGGTGTCCTCAAGCGCGCTCGTGGCGTACGGCTTCTCGCGTCTCGAATGGCGGGGCCGCGACAGCCTGTTCGGGCTTCTCATCGCCACCATGATGATACCCTTTCCGGTCGTCATGGTCCCTCTTTACTCCCTTTACCGCTGGCTTGGGTGGGTGGGAACGCTGCAGCCGCTGTGGATCGGCTCGTTTTTTGCCAGCGCGTTCAACGTGTTTCTCCTGAGGCAGTTCTTCCGGACGATACCCAAGGATCTTTCCGAGGCCGCGCGGATCGACGGCTGCAGCGAATTCAGGATCTTCTGGCAGATCATCTTGCCGCTCTGCAGGCCCGCCATCGTCGTCGTGGCGCTCTTCACGTTCCTGGGCGCCTGGAATGATTTCCTCGGCCCCCTCATCTACCTGACGGACGAGAAGGACTTCACCCTCGCCCTCGGGCTTGTGGCGATGAAGAAAAGCGAGTCCGGAGCCACCGAGTGGAACTACCTCATGGCGGCCAGCACGCTTGTGATTCTGCCGATCATCGCGCTTTTCGTTGCCGCGCAGCGAAGCTTTGTCGAGGGCATCGCGCTCACCGGAACCAAGGTGTAGGGCGGATGCGTGAAACCGTGCCTCAAGCCACCGTCTTCGCGACCGCGACGATCGCATCGACGACACCGAGGATCTTCGTGACCTTGTCCACGACCTCGCTGGCCTTGCAGATCTTGCCGACGACGGCGTCGAGGTCCGCCTTTGCCTGCTTGAATCCAGGGACAAGCGCCTGCATCGCATCCGTGTCTTGAACAAGCTGCAGGTTGAGTAAGGTGGATATCCGATCGTCGATTGCGATCTTCTGTTTCTGGGCCGTTCGGTAGAGATCCATGTCATCCGGCGCATTCCCCGCAATCGTGTCGAGCACATCCAGGCTGTCCCTAAGCTTGGCGAGTGTCTGGGCAACAATCGGGATGTTCTGCTGGAAGTCGTCCATGGTGTTCAACAGGGGTTGCGTTTACTCGTCATCGCCGCCGCCCGCGCCGAGCGAACGGGCGAGTTCCTCTGCGTTCGAGAGCTTTTCCTTGAAGGTGGCGTCGTCCTTGTTGGCCAGCGCGGCGTGGGCCGAGGCGATTTCGGCGACTGCTTTGTGCAGCGCCCTGATCTTTGCCACCCCGGTCTTCTCGCGTTCGAGGAGGGCCGTGTATTCGGTGAGGATGGCGGTCCGCTCGCGCACCCGGATGAAATAGTTGGGATCGTCGGGGCTGGCAGGGAGAACGGCGGTCGTGGCCAGGTATTTGACCGAGGCGATCCTCTCCTCATAGTCGGCGAAAAGGATGCCGGCGAGCCCGGTTCTTGGGGCTTTCGAATCCGGGTCAGATGCGAGTACGCCCTCCAGGTCGGTGCAGTATTTTTGAATGTCCGGATTCACTACGGCGGCGATCTTCGAGGCCTTCTCCTCCCCGTAAAAGGTCAGCGCGGCCTCGCCGATCGCGGCAAATATCTTCGCGACCTTGCCGGCGTCGGCGTTGAAGGTCGCGACGTTCGTGCCCGTGATGGCTGAATGGCCAGCGATCTTGTTGTCCAGGCCCTGGGTGTCGCCCATCAGCTTCGACTCGGCCGAATTGATTCCGGAAACGCTCTTATCCCATGACGTTCCGGGGGTCGTCGCGTCCTTCAATGCCTCGGAATAGCTGACCAGGAAATCGAACTGGCCCGTGATTATTTTCACCTCGGCATCCGAAAGCTTCGGAGCCACGTTGAGGTGATCCAGTCTCTTTTCGCTGCCTGTTGCGAAGGCATCGACGCGGTTTGCAACCTCCACGGATTGCACCTCCGAAAGCGACGACTTCAGCTTTTCGGCGACCTCCTTCACCGACTTGTTGAAATCTGCGCCTTCGGTTCGAGTGACGGGTACGGGAAGGGCGCATCCGCCGGCGAAAACCGCGAATGCGCATGTCAGGAATGTCCGTTGGAAATGGGCCATGGTTGGGTCCGGGCTATGTCGTGGCAAATGCGGTGCGGCCACAAGGACCTAATTCGCGGGCGGCTGCGCGCTGCTGGCCGATGCAGGGTCGACGCTTGGCGGACACTCGTTCAGGACGGACACGGTTCCATAACCGTCCGCAAGGGCGGAACCGCTCACCGACAGATTGGCCGGGCGATAGGTGCCATCATTCCCGAAGCGAATGCAGACGCTGTTCCCCAGGCTGGCGGCGGCGTCAATCGCCCGGTTGCGGGGAATTCCCCACATCGTTTCCCAGGACTCGTGTTTCATGCCGAGCGCGTTCTTGGCGTCGATCGACAGGTAAGGCGCCAGGGCTGAGTCATTGAAGAGAGCCCCGAGGGCCCGCGCCTTGGACGCCATCCATCCGAAGGTGATATCCGAGAGCTGCGTTTCCGGGTATCCTCCCCCGATATCGCAGTGAACGCCGGCAAAATAGACCTGCTCCACCGTCTGGCCGGGGACGGGCGGCTTCGGCAGCTGCCACAGCGTCGCGGGAAACTGAAAGCGACGCTCGTCGATCGAGAGGGCCTGGTAGGCATTGAGGACGTCGGGATGGAGGCCCGTGTTGAGGAACTGGTAGGAAGACTCAACGCCCCCAAAAAGCGCCGGGATGCCGAGCGCCCCCACCGTGTCCCATACCCCGACCATCGCGATCTTGGCGTCGTAGAGGTTGTATTTTCCAAGGGTGGCGAGGATGGCCGCCCGCTGGGTCGGGTTGCGGTAGGCATTGAACGCGGTGTCGATGAGGGTGTCGTCGAAGCCGCCCGTCGGCAACCCGCAGGTGGCGATCATCCCGGCAATGCTCCGGGCTGTGTAGGCGCCCCGGCTGAATCCGAAGAAGAAAAGGTCATCATCCTTCTCGTAGACCTGGGCCACCTGCGAATACCCGTTCTTCACCTTCTGGAATATCCCGTCCCCGAAGGCCCCGCCGGTCAGCTTCTCGAGCGGCGTGCCGTCGACGCCGACACCGTCGTCATAGAAGACCACCTGCTGCGAGGTCCTGAGGAGCATGCGGGAAAGCATGACCACGTTCGTGTCCTCGGAGGCGCTGTCCCACGTCCCGTCCGTGCAGACGATGATGTTCTTTGCCATGCGTTATTGGGTGGGCGTGTGGCTGATGCCCTTGCTGCCGAGGTAGCCCGCGTGGCTGATGCCGAGGATCACCACGAATCCCTCGGAAAGGGTGGGCAGATGGGTCAAGTCCCCGTTCACGAGGAGATTGTGGAAGACCGCTGCGAAGAAGACGACGCCGGAGACCACCGTGAAGTAGAACATCTGGACCTTGGCCAAGTCGACGTGGGTCGTGTTCCCGATCTCATCCCCCTGAAACATGTCGGTCAGCTTGGCGTCGGCCTTCGCGGCGTTCGCATAGACAATGCCCTGGCGGTTGTCGGCTACGGCGGCCTCGCTTTCACCGGCGACCGCGGCGGTCTTGGCGACGACGCCGGTGTCGGGTTCCTGGTCCTTCTTTGAATTCAGTATGAGCGGCGCGGCGACGAGCGAGGTCGTGCTGATGCCCATGAGTATCCATAGGGGGTTGTCGATCTCTATGTTCAGCGCATCCATCCCGTCCCCCCTTCGGATCCGCGCGAACGCGTGGGCCATGTACGCGCCTAGGATCAGCGCGGTCCAGACGGCCATCTGGAAGCGGGCGAGGCTGACGACGTTCAGGTCGCCGATCAGGATCCCGAACGGCAGCCCCACGATCGCCCTGCCGATCTGGATCATCAGCAGGATCAGGCAGACGGTCACCGCCGCAAAGTTCCATCCGGGCGGCAGGCAAAAGCCGGCGACGATCGCGGCGGCGACCAGAACCACGATGGAGAACTGGATGAGGCCGTGACGGGGAAGGGTATCGGGGATGCTCATGGGTACGGGTTGGACTGCTTTTCTATGGGGAATCGCTGGAGGCCGGGGCGTGACCGGGGGCGCCTGCGGGGCTCCGCCTGAAGATTTGCAGCAGCCCCTCGAGGAAAGTAAAGAAGACATCGACGGCGTAGCCCACGAGAAAGGCGACAGCGAAGGGCGAAAACGTGATGCCCTGGGTCGTGAAGTTGTTGAACAGGCCGACGACCAGTCCTCCGATGCCCGCGACCAGCAGCCGGGCGACATGGCGGTCGCCGGCGACAACCGTCTTGTTCTTGATCTGGTCCTCGAACGCGCGCAGCAGGTAGGCGCCCGCCCCGAGCAGGGAGTAAAGGACGGGCAGGATGCACGTGGCGACGGCGCCGTAGTAGACGGTCACCTTTTCCTGGACGCTGTTGCCCAGGTTCCGTACGTGCTGGTACTCCTTCACCTTCCTGGTGAGCTCCTCGGAGAGGCGGATGTCCAGGCCCGCATCCAGCTCCAGGCTTCCCTTGGCCCGGACGTACTTCGTGTCGTCAAAATCAAACACGAAGAACCGGAGCTGCTTCACGTAACCGTCGATCTCGCGCATGGTGGCCGCGAACTGCTGGAGGTCGCTGATGATTTCCCTGTCCGACAGCCCGGGCGGCGTCGTGTCGGTCCCGTACCAGACCTTGTCGGCCTGCGCGAGGTCGATGCTGGGCGCCGCCTGGGCCGTCGTCGGGGTCGTCGCCGCGGCCGCCGCTGGGGTTTCCGACGGGGACGGCCCGAGCTCGGAACGCAGTTTCGAGGCGAGCCCGTTCGCGATGTCGATGTCCGCCTTGATCTTGTCCGAGACGCTGCTGCTGAAATACGTCGCCATCGAGATCGCGATGATGAGGGCGGCAACCAGTCCCGCGGTAATCCCGTAGAAGCGGATCACCCGGCGAGCGCCCTCGATGTTTGCGGAGGCCTTGAGGCTCGCAGCCGAGACGGGCCTGACGCTGGCGGCCAGGGACGTGAGCGATGCGAGGAGATTCTTCGCTATCACCTCGGTGACGCACCCGGCGTCGCTCGCAATCCGGGCCTCGAGGACCCCGTCGCGGACGTCCTCGTCGATGTCGATCCCGCTCACGGCGGCATAGCCCAGCAGCTGTTCCGCCTCCTCGAGCTTTTCCGCGATATACCGGACCTTCAGGTAGGCGGGCGGGGACAGCAATGCCCCGCTCGGGGTGTCCGGCGGGTTTTCCTTGGGAAGTGGATCATCCATGGCGGCGCCGTTCGGTTGTCTTGTTTTTCGTGGGCATCAAAGCGTCTTGAGGTATTCGAGGAGGGCGTTCTTGTCGTCGGCCGGCAGGTCGATCCCGTAGTCGTGCCCCTGGTTTCCGTTGCCCCGTTCGGCCGTGTCCTCCTTCCATCCCTCGCTCTCGGCGCCCGGACCCGCGGTAACGAAGCCCACGTCGGCAGGATCGTAGACGTCATAGCCCCGATAGAACACCTTCGTTCGCTCGGCGTCTGGCGCCATCAGTTCGCGCAAGTTCGGGACGGAGCCGTTGTGAAGGTACGGTCCGCGCATCCAAAGGCCGTCCAGCGGGGGCGACTGGTAACCCTCCTGCTTGACCATGTTCGGCCGGATGATCCCGATCGACTTCACCTTCTCATTGGCCTGGTTCGCCGCTGCGAGCGTCCAGGTGTCCAGCCGGTTGCGGTCGGTTGCGATCTCGGCGATCGGGATCAGCTTGCTGGTCCTGCCCTGGCCCGGCTCGTGGCACGAGGCGCAGTTTTGGGTGTAGATCGGCTTCCCCTTGGCGGCCAGGGCCAGGTCGATGGGGAAGGGGTACTTGGGCGGGGAAAGCTCGCTCAAGTAGTCGTCGAGCTGCGCCATCCGGTCCACGAACCACGCGCGCCGCTTGAACTTCCAGTTCAGCGTGTCGAGGGGCACCGTCGGGTCGGGCGCCGCGCCGAGCCCGAGCGCCGAGTCGATCAGAACCGAGCGGACTGCGGGCGTGTCGCAGCTCCAGTTGAGGAAGAGCCCGTCGCCCTTCCTTACCTTCAGGTTCCAGACTGAGGGGAAGTCCGCCTGCCCGGTGGTGTTGTCGACCGGCATCGTTGTCATGAAGTACTTCGTCAGGTTCATCGGGTCGTCACGGCCCTTGCCCCAGTCGGGCCATCCGGGCCGGTTCATCCACGCCAGCTGCGTCGCCTGCTTCTGGAGGGCGCTCCGGGTGAGGGGAATGAGCGCGAAGCGGTAGATCAGCTTGTCGACCAGCGAGAGCTTCGTCTCCCGCTCGATCTGCGTCAGGAGCGTGTCGGCATTGAACCGGGTGTCCTGGGAGCAGTTCACCAGGAACCGGAGCATGCCCTGCAGGTTGGAGGTGTGGGCCGGGGCGCCGATCACGAGGTGCGGCAGGTCGCTCGCGTCGGTCCGCCATGTGCCCACGTGGCAGATCGCGCAGTTGTTCGCGATGCGCTCGAACCCGATGGTCTTCTTCGAGAAGCCGACGGGATAATCCTTCCCCGGCTCCCAAACGACGCCGAGCGACTTGTACCCGCCGGGCCCCGGAAGGTAGTCCGGGAACACGCGGGGGAGGACGAGCCAGATCCAGTACGGTATCCCGCGGGTGTTCTCGGCGCCGATCGAGCCGTACTTGAACCGCTCGCCCTCGTCCGCGAAGGCGGGCTGGGGGACCTCGCGGAAGAACTTGTACCAGGCAAAGGCGCCGCCCAGGACGGCGAGGAGAAGCAGGACGAGGAGGCAGCGAACCAGGCGGGAGGGATGCATGGTCAGAATGTTTTTAGGAATTCAATGAGGGCCTGCTTGTTGTCGGGGGAGAGCTCCGTGCCAAAGGCGCGGCCCTCGTGCCCTTGGTTTCCGTTGCCGGGCAGGCGGGTGTCGTAGCGGAAATATTTCTTGTCGCCCTCGCAGCCTACGGTGGCGACGAAGCCGACATCCTTCGGGTCGTAGACGTCATATCCGCGGTAAAAGCCGGCCGGCCGGCCGGCCGCGGGCTCCAGGAGGGCGCGCAAGCTGGGGACGGAGCCGTTGTGGAGATAGGGGGCGCGCAGCCAGAGCCCGTCGAGGGGCTGGTTGGCGTATCCGTTTGTCTTTCGGAAATGGGTGAAGCGCTCGGCGGGATAGGCGGCGTAGAGCTGGCCCTGGTTCACGCAGAGGGCGAAGGAGTAGGAGTCGAGGCGGTGGCGGTCGGTCTTGATCTCCTCGATGGGGGTCACCTTTCCGACCCACTGACCGGTGAAATCGGTGCCGCTCGCGCCGTGGCAGCTGGCGCAGTACTCGGCGTAGATCGGCCTGCCCTTGGCCACGAGGGCCGCGTCGACCGGATAGGGGTAGGGGGGCGGCGCGGCGCCGAGCAGCCAGTCCGCCGTCCGCTTGACCGATGCGCGGTCGAGCGTCGGCGGAAGCGCGCCCGTGCCGAACGCGGCGCTCCTGTTGCGCTCGTCGACCGAGGTGTTGTTGCCGTCCCAGTGCAGCTCCATCCCCTCCCGGAGCTGCTGGTGCCAGATCGAGGGGAAATCGCAGACGCCCACCCATTCCTCCTGGGGAACCTTGTCCATCCGGAAGTTCAGGAGCACCTTGGGCGGGTTGAAGGTGTCGAATCGCCCGGGGCCGAAGACGGGCTCCCGGTCCATGAAACCGAACTCCTGCCGCAGCGCGATGACCTGGTCCCTCATGAGCGCGATCCCGAAATATTTCAGGAGCTCGCGGTTCAGGAAATCGTCGGTGCCCATCTTCTGGATGATGGGCATGATCCGGTCCGGCGTGAACTTGGCGTCGACGACGATCCCCGTCAGGAAGCGCTGGAATCCCTGCAGGTCGACCGTGTTGGACGGCATGCCGACGATGATCCTGGGCGCGCTGGACGGCGTGTCGCGCACGGACCCCACGTGGCACACGGCGCAATTTAAAAACACCCGGTCCATGCCCTGCACCTTCCGCTTGGACACCCCGATCGGCAGGTCCCTGCCCGGCTCGTAGATGAAGCCGAGCGACTGAAGGCCCTTGCCGGGCAGGTATTCCGGGAAAAGCTCCGGCAGCGCCATCCAGATGGAGTAGGGGATTCCGGACGAGCGCTCGCCGCCGGTGGACCCGTACTTGAAATGGTCCTCAATCTTGTCGTAGGTGACGGGCGAGTCGCTCGTGAACCGCACCACTGCGGCCACCGCAACAACCAGGATGACGATCGCGATCATGAACCCGAGCAGACATGAGCCCGTTGCCCTGTCGCGGGAGATGGGCGCTCGCTCGGGCATCATGGCGCGTTGCGGGGTGGCATACCGGAACCCTTGCTCGTCGGAGCCGACCCTCAGCCCGGGAATTCGAGGGCGAAGCCGATGAGGAGGCGCGTGCCCCACCACACCTTGCCCAGGTAGAGGTGGGTCGCGGGGTCGATGAGACGGATCTCGTCCCGGATCTTCTGCGCCAGGAACGACGTCTTCGAGTAGTCGAGGATGATGACGTCCTTCCCGTCAAACCAGCTGGTCGTGTTGTAGACCCGGGCAACGATGCCGTGGAAGCCTGTCGGGCCGAGCTTGTTGATGAGCGTCGCGCCGCCGCCCTCGGGATTCGGGGTGAATATCTTGCCCTGCCACGCCAGGTCGTGGGCCAGGCGGGCAATGACATGGTCCATGAACGATCCCTTCCAGAGAACGACCTCGCCTGCGGCATTGCCGGAGGGGATCGGTGCGGGGACGCCGGACGTGAAGAGCTGGTCCAGATCCGCCGGCGTTTTGTTGAGCAGGTCTTCCTTTTGCATGGGGGGATAGGTGGTTTTGGAAGGCCCGCGCGGGTGGAGTTGGGGGACCCGGCGCTACAGAGTCTTCAGGTATTCAATGAGGGCGCGCTTGTCGTCGTCTGCGAGGGAGGAGCCGAAGGTGTGGCCGCGGTCCTCGACGAAGTCCGGGCACTTGCTGACCGCGAGGAGCGCGGGCCCAAGGTCCTTTGCCATGAGCGCGTTCGTCGCGTCCTGGTCGAGGTGCTGCATCTTAATCTGCGCAAAGACCTCGTTCATCTTCAGGAACAGCGCGAGCAGCCTGGCGGGATCGGCGTCCGGGTCGATGCTGCCCAGCAGGTTGATGGGCGTCCCGACCGGGATCGGCCCGATGCGGACATAGCCGTCAGGATCCGCGTGCGGCTTGAGGAGGCCCTTCAAGGGCTCAGGTACGACCGCCATCTGGAGCTGCAGGTTGCACTCCTCGCTGGTGCGCCAGATCGAGTCGTTGCCGAGGCGCTTCTCCGGCCAGAGGAGCTTTCCCGCGGCGTCGTTGAACGCGTCCATCCGCCCGGCCACCGAGGGATCCCCGGTGAACTTCCCGAGCATGTTGTTGTGGAGGAAGGGCGCCGTGGACCAGATGTTGATGAGCGACGGCGTGCGGTAATAGCCCGGGCCGCCCGAGGGCGCCTGAAATTCGTCGGTGCCCCCTGTGAACGGATTATAGACCTCGATCTTCCCCACGGAGGGCAGCGCCTTGTAGGTGTCGGACGAGAAGTTGTCCCAGACATGCCCGCGCTCGGCATTGGTGCCGAATGCGCGCGCCGCGTTGGTCTTTATGCGGGTGATGGGGTAGCGCTTCTCGTTGGAGAAGAAATTATCCGTGGCGAAGTCATCCTGGAGCACGGCGGATGCGAACCAGGCCTTGGCGTCCGCGGTTCCCTCGGGGGGCTGCTTGCTGGAATGGCAGCCGGCGCAGTTCTCGGCGAAGGCCAGCTTGCCCTTCTTAAGAATCCCGGGGTCCGCCGTCATGTAGGACATCCCGCCCGGGGCGTCCGCGAGGCGCATCGGCTCCAGGCGCATGAAGAACTTGGCGACGTTTCCGACCTTCCGCTCGGTCGCGCGCCAGTACACGGAGTCCTTCTCGGCCTGGGAGATCTGGAACGGCTGCTGCGGCGTCAGGCCGATGAGCGCGTTGTGGCGCGTCAGCCAGTACTGCGAGTACATGCCGATGTTGATGTACACCCGCAGCGTCGCGCCGGGCACGCCCACGGAGTCGGCGCCGTCCTTCAGCACATGCGGCACCATCATGGTCGGCTGCTCGCCGGGAAGCAGCAGCGTATCGCCCGAAACGGTCTCCGGGTGGGCGACGGACATCCGCGCGCCGAGCTCGAAGATGGGATTGATCGCATTCGGGTTGTTGATGTGGTCGGTCGCGATCCGGGACGTGTCGGAGGTCCCTGCGGGCTGGAGCTTCAGCATCTCGTAGAAGAAGCCGCCCTGCTTCACATTGTGGGCGAAGACCTTTCCCTCACGGATGTACTGGTTGCCGATGGCCGACGCCAGGTTGTCCCACTGGGGGTTCTCAGGATCGCTGGGGGGCTTGGTCGGGTTGAAGGCGATATGGCAGGTGCCGCAGGACACGCCGACCCGGTACGGGCGCACCAGCTTGGCATCCACCGCGTAGGTCGGGTCGGCGTAGAAGCGGGCGCCGTCCCATTTCTTCTTGGCCTCGTCGTCGAAGGCGGGGTTGGGGAAGATCCGGATTCCCATGATGCCTGAGGACCGGCCGTAGACCTTCGGGTCGATCGCCGCCGATTCCGGCGTGTCGGCCTCGTCGATCCAGAGGCCGTTCTCGTCGGGCTTCGCTGCCTGGCGATAGCCCGGCTCGTTGATGAGGCCCATGTCCGTGAACCGCGTGGCGCGCTCGCGTGAGTCAATGGTCTTCAGAAGATCGATCATCCCGTAGCTTTCCCGGGACATGCGCTCCCAGAACTGCTCGTCCCCGCCCGTCCACAGGTTCCACGTGTTGCGCCCCTTGATCTCGTCCGGCGAAAGCACGATGCCACCGTCCATCGGCTGGAACACGTCGACGGCCAGCTCGGGGAAGTCATCCGGCGTGCGCCCGCCGCCGTCGTCGATGAGCGAGACCGTGGGAGTGGTGGTGCACGCTGCCAGGGTCAGCACCGCGGCGAATCCGGCCCAGTGGCGCAGGGTTATCGTCTTCTTCATGGAACTGTTGATTTCCGACGTTTTATCCAGCGACCCGTTCTAAAAGCATGAAACACGGCAAACGCTCAGGGACGCTCAAGATCATTCGCCGGGGTATGAGAGGGTTAGGGGACTTTTACAAATTTTTAGGCAAGTGCTTGGCGTTTCCATTTACGCATCCCGGGAGACGCGTGCGCACTCGAATCCACGCGCGAGCCGTGATCAACCGATGCGTGTACATGGTTTTACGTATTCTTTTGGCTCTCTGTCCCCGCTCCCTATATCGGAGGTTGGGCATGCGGCCCCGGCCGCGCGCCCATTGAAATGGCGAATTGACCCAAAAAAAAACGCGTCAGCAATAGGACCCACAATGCCCTCCAAGAAAATCTTGAACCCACTTCCCGGCAGTGAACGCGGGCTTCGGTCCGGTTCGCGCCTGATCGGCCCCTCCAATCCCAAGGAACTCGTCGAAATCACAATGCGCGTCCGCTCACGGAGCGCGACCTTGCCCACGTCCGACAAGATAGGGGCCGTCCCGCCCCTGAAGAGGACCTACCTGTCCCGCGAGGAGTTCGCGGCGGCACACGGCGCTTCCCCGGCCGACGTCGCCCAGGTGAAGAAATTCGCCGCCGTGAACAAGCTGAGGGTCGTGTCCGCGAGCGTGCCGGAGCGAAACGTCAAGATGGTGGGCTCCGTCAAGGCGCTCTGCGCGGCCTTCGACGTCAAGCTGATGGAATACTCGCATCCCGACGGAGACTACCGCGGGCGGATCGGGAGCGTTCATCTTCCCGCCTCCCTTGCCAAGGTGGTGAAGGGCGTGTTCGGCCTGGATAACCGGCGCCAGGCGCGCCCGCATATTTCACGAACGGGCAACGCCGGCGCAAAGAAGCACGCGACGCCGGCATACTTCACCGCGCCGCAGGTCGCCGAGCTCTACGATTTCCCGGCCGGCGACGGCACCGGCGAGTGCATTGGCCTCCTTGAGTTCGGCGGCGGCTACAGCGCATCCGACATGAAGATGTATTTCGCCAAGCTCGGCCTCGCCATTCCCTCGATCACAAGCGTGGGCGTGGACGGGGTGACCAACAAGCCCGGCTCCGATCCGAACTCCGACGGCGAGGTGGCTCTCGACATCGATGTCGTCGGCGCACTCGCGCCCGCGGCCAAGATCGTCGTCTATTTTGCGCCGTTCACCGAGCGAGGCTGGGTCGACGTCCTGACGGCGGCCATCAATGACAAGGTGAACAAGCCCTCGGTGATCTCGATCAGCTGGGGATTCGCGGAGGGCGAGCCCGTGCAGGGATTTGAATGGACGCAGCAGACAGTCGATGCGGTCAACGAGACGCTCCAGTCCGCGGCCTCCATGGGCGTGACGGTGTGCGCCGCGTCCGGCGACGACGGCTCCAACGAGCAGATCAACGACGGCCATGCGCACACTGATTTTCCCGCGGCGAGCCCCTACGTGCTGGGGTGCGGGGGCACCCGGCTCGCGGGGTCCGGCAGCACGATATCGAGCGAGGTGGTGTGGAATGACGGCCCGGGATCCGGGGGAGGTGGAGGGATCAGCGACATGAATCCGCTGCCGACCTGGCAGGCGGGGATCGTTCCGCCGTCCGTCAACCCGGGTGGCCACGTTGGGCGCGGCGTCCCGGACGTCAGCGGGAATGCCGATCCCAACACGGGCTACATCACTTGCTGCGCCGGGAAATTCCAGATCGTCGGGGGCACGAGCGCGGTGGCGCCCCTATGGGCCGCGCTCATCGCCCGGATCAACCAGGCGCTTGGCACACCCGTCGGTTATTTCAATCCGCTCCTTTACAACAAGCTGGGATCCTCGGGTGCGCTGCGGGACATCGTGACGGGGAACAACGACACCACGGGCAAGGTGGGCGGCTACAAAGCCGGCAAAGGATGGGACGCCGCCTCGGGCTGGGGCAGTCCCGTCGGCACGGCGCTCCTCAAGGGATTCGGGGGCTGAAGCGAACGCGAAGTCGGTTAAACCACATCCACCATGAAAAAGAAGCCAGCACCCAAGCCTCACAAGCAGCCCCCGAATCCGAATCCGCCCCTGCCGCCGAAGCCTGCGAAGCCCCACAATCTGATCGGTGCGAACGGCCGCCTCTTCGCGAACCCGGTTCCCGGCGCGGACGAGACCACCTTCCAGGTCGATAATACGAGCCAGGCCTACTACAATTCCCCGTACTACAAGCTGCACCAGTACCAGATGCAGCCTGTGCCGGCGCCCACGACCCCGCAGCCGAGCATGGACCTGGGCGACATCACGGGGCCCGCCGTGATCGCGGCCATACAGGCGGCAAAGAAAATCGCCTTTCACGCCGTGGGGGACACGGGCGCAGCCGACACGAGCGCCACACAGACGGCCGCCACGGCCATCGCCAAGGAAGGGCGTGTCGCCGACGGGATGGTTGCGGACGTCGGGGCCGGCGGCCTTGGGGCGCCGTCATTCTTCTTCCATCTGGGCGACGTCGTCTACCACTTCGGCGAGGGCCAGTACTACTACGACCAGTTCTACGAGCCGTTCCGGGCGTACGACCGGCCGATCTTCGCCATCCCTGGCAACCACGACGGCGTGGTGTTTGGCCAGTCGACTGACGTGCCCCAGGTCCCGACCCTTCAGGCGTTCCTGCGCAATTTCTGCGCGGCGGCGCCCGGGCCGTCGCCGGATGCGGGCGGCAGCGTGCGAAGCGTGATGACGCAGCCGGGCGTTTATTTCGCCCTCGATGCCCCCTTCGTCTCCATCATCGGGCTTTACAGCAACGTGCTGGAGGGCCCGGGGGTGATCTCGTCCCAGGGCGGCCAATATCCCACGATGAACGACGACCAGGTGACGTTCCTCCAGGCGGAGCTCACGCGCCTCAAGCCCGCGCGCGACGCGGGCCAAAGGGCCGTCCTCATCGCCGTCCATCATCCGCCCGCATCCGCGGACGCCGTGCACGGCGGGACCGTCGGCCTCTCGAACGACATCGACACGGCCTGCAAAGCCGCAGGTTTGTGGCCCGACGCAATCTTGTCCGGGCACGCCCATCTCTATCAGCGCTTCTCCCGAAGCGTGGCCGGTTTGAGCCGCGCAATCCCCTATGTCGTCTCCGGAAGCGGGGGTTTTTCGCTCACGTCGGCCCAGAAGGGCGTCAAGGCGGGGACAAAGGTGGGCGACTTCACGCTCGTGACGCCGCCGAAGGTCGACTTCGGCTACCTCACGCTTGTCGTGGACATGACAGGCTCTGTCGGGACGCTCACGATTTCCTACCGCTCGGTGAGCCAAGCGAACGTCCGCGACTCGGTCACCGTGAATCTGACGCCCGCCGCGAGCGCCCCGCACGCCAAGCCGCCAAGCGCCATCACGCGGAGGAAAACCCATGGCTGAATTCACCGTCAACGCCCAGCGCCTGGATCCCTACAAGAACTTCAAGTTCCGCCTCAAGTGGGACGGCAAGTTCGTCGCGGGCATATCAAAGGTGAGCCCGCTGCGGCGCATCACCGAGGTCATTGAGCACCGCGAGGGTGGGGACCCGAGCACGAGCCACAAGTCCCCGGGCCGGTCGGAGTTCGACGCCATCACGCTTGAGCGGGGCGTCACCTACGACGCGGCATTCGAGCAGTGGGCCGCAAAGGTCTGGAATTTCGGCGGCGGCCTGGGCTCGGAGGTCTCGCTTGCGGATTTTCGCAAGGACATCGTCCTAGAACTCTTCAACGAGGCCGGGCAGCCCGTCTTCGCGTACAACATCTATCGCTGCTGGGTTTCGGAATACCAGGCGCTCCCCGTGCTGGACGCGAACGCCGCGGCCGTCGCGATCGAGCTCATCGTGCTGCAGAACGAGGGCTGGGAGCGGGATATGAGCGTGGTCGAGGTCAAGGAGCCGTCGTTTGGGGACGGCAGCGCCTAGGTGTTTCCTGCGCCGCATTCTGGTTACCTATGTCGCCTCTTCCCGGAACGCCCGAGCTTCTCAAGGGAGCCTTCGTGCATTTTGCCGCGACGGGTGCGGCGCCGGTCATCCTCGTCTTTCCCTACAACCCGGAGTCGCTGGTGCGGACGATCCAGCCCGAAAACCTGGGCCCTTCGGCGATTAACGCCGTCGCCGGCAATCCCCAGGAGACGATCGTCTTCACGCTCGCCCTGGACGGCGAGTCGGTCCCATCGAGGGTGGGCCTTCCTTCGCCCGTGTCGGCGGTGTATCCGGTGCTGTCCGCGATTGAGCTCCTTATGTATCCGGCTGCGGTTGCGGCCGGCTCCCTGACGCTGTTTGTTTGGGGCAAGAACCGCGTCCTGCCGGTTCGCGTCGCCGGGCTTAAGGTGGTCGAAAACCTCTTCAGCCCCGACCTGACCCCGTTGCGGGCCTCGGTGGAGGTGACCCTTGTCGTAGCGCCTGCGGACCTGGCCGGCACGAGCTACCTGCAGCAGCACATCGCGACCCTGGAAACCCTGGCTTCGTCCGCGTACTCGTCATCGTTCGCGCCCTTAGGGATTGCGAACTTGTAGGGCGCCGGCCCTTTTCGTTTGCCGGGATGGACAACCGCTGCGGGGCAGGGTAGGTAGAGCGCGGCCCTATGCAAAAGAAGGTTTCAATTGATGCATAAAGCTGACGCTCGGGCACGCGGCGGCGACAGCGGGGCACGCCGAATGGTTTTTTCCCGGCAGCGCCGAGTTTCGTTTTTGCTTCTGGCGGCGGTAATGGGCTTGGGTGGATTCGCGGGATGCAAGGCCCGGATTTCAGAGGTTCGCGTGACCTCGACCGACAAGGCGCCGCCCTACAGATTCACGGACCTCGGGAATTCCCTGATCTCGGTCGCATTCGCGGCGGACGGGCTGCGCGGCTGGGCGGTCGGAATTGGCGGTGCCATCCTGCGCACGAGCGACGGTGGTAAGAACTGGGCGAGGACGGAAGGTGTCCCCGTGAACATTGAGCTAGAATCCGTTGCCTTCTCATCCGATGGCAGCCGGGGATGCGCGGTCGGCGGCTACGGCGTTGTGCTGCTCACGGAGGATGGGGGGCAAACTTGGAAACAGTTGCGCTCCCTTTCTCCCGCGGGTTCGCTACGCTCCGTTGCTCTCTCTGCCGACGGCCGGCATATCTGGATAGCCGGCCGAGAGCTAGGCACGATGATTCTCAGCGACGACGGCGGACAGACCTGGAAGCAGTCTAACAGCATTACCGCGGCCGAAAGGCTCGAATCGGTCGCCTTTTCACCCGACGCGAAGCACGGCTTGGCCGCCGGCCAGGATGGAGACATGAAGCTCAGCGGTGACGGCGGCCAGACCTGGACGACGGCCGTCGGCGTTTCCAAGTCCGAATACCTGCAGGCCGTCACGTTTTCTGCTGACGGCCAGCACGCCTGCACCGTCGGCGACTACGGAGCGATCTATGAGAGCGCCGACCGGGGCGGCACTTGGTCGAAGATGTGGGGGCCGACTGACGTGTTCCTGAATTCCGTCGCATTCGCGCCGGACGGCCAGCGAGGATTGATCGGGGGTGACGAGGGCACGATTCTCCGCACCGTCAACGGGGGGCAAACCTGGCAAAATGTAGCGGGTGTTCCCACCCTCCAGAATATCTTCTCCGTCGGCTTAGGGCCCGACGGCGAGCATGGCTGGGCCACGGGAAGCTTTGGTACGGTCCTCATCACGAATGACGCCGGCCTGACGTGGCAAAAGGCGGCCGATCCCCTCACGGAAAGGAATCTCAGCTCAATCACGTTCGCGGCCGATGGACAACGGGGATGGGCGGTTGGAGCCTTCGGCACTCTCCTGCTCACCACCGACGGCGGCCTGACCTGGCAGTCGCCCGCAGTCGTTCCTCGCGAGGGGCAGCTGAACGCGGTTGCCTTTGCCCAAGACGCCCTACGCGGCTGGGCCGTCGGCGCATTTGGAACCATCCTGCGCAGCGTCGACGGGGGGCATCATTGGGAGAGGGTGGCCGAAAGTCTCCGGGGACACCACTTGAATTCGGTGGCCGGTGCGGCCGATGGGCTGCGTGTCTGGGCGGTGGGCGATCTTGGGCTTGTGATGAGCAGCACTGACGGAGGGCGCACGTGGCAGGAACACCCGGGCCTTCAATTACAAGGAGGATTTCCATTTGCCCAGAATTTGTCCGACGTCGTATTCATGCCCGACGGGGGGAGAGGCTGGGCCGTGGGCACATATGGAACGATCCTGCGCACTACAGATGGGGGACAGACATGGCGTGTGGTTGAAGAGATTCCAACCGAGCGAAATCTGCGGTCGATTGCCTTCGCGGCTGACGGCCTGCACGGCGTGGCGTGTGGGGACGTTGGAAACATCCTTCGAAGCGCGGACGGCGGGCAGACGTGGACGCTGAGCAACAGCGAGAAACCGGCGGTCACGCTGGCGTCGGTTGCGCTAGCGTCCGATGGCAAGAGCGGCTGGGCGGTGGGCGGCGACGGCTATATCCTTCGGACTTTCGACGGCGGGGAATATTGGTGGATCGTCGGGAACGAATCTAGTTATGGCAGCCTTACCTCGGTCGCCTTGTCGCCTGACGGCCAGCACGTCTGGGCCGTCGGCGATCACGGCACCATCCTGCGCACGTCGTCGTCCACCCCGGATTCCAGGCCATTCCAGGGGACCCTTTCCGTGGAGCTAACGACCCACGATGGGGTCATCCAGCCGTGGGCTGTCATTGACTCGCCCTCCATAGTGCAGGCCACCGTCACGTTGCACGTCACCCTTTCGGGACCCCGTGCGACTGGAGACCTTGCCAAGGGCTTTGCACGGACATTCGATTACTACCATTGGGCGCAGGGATGGAAAGCGGATGAGTTGGGCAGTGGCGTCTACACGTGCCATGTCGAGGCCTGTGACGGATGGAACATCGTCACCGACGATTTCCAGTTCGGAAACGGGATTTGGTTGAGATTCAAGGGATTCATGGGTTGGGACGTTGCCTTCTCCCAACCTGGCGTGTTTGCCAAGGACCATGGGACCCAAAACCTCGCTCTCCTGCTCGTCCTCTACTGCCTCGTGATTGCAGGGCTCTTCGTATTCCGGCCGTCGCTCTTCGTCCTCTGGCACGAAAAGGCTGCGCCGCTCATCGGCGCGCTTCCGCTGCCCGGTAAGGCCACGGACAAGGTAACGCAGCTCGCCGGACTTTTCCTCATAACGCGGCCGCGCGCCCTCAATGCCGTCGTGGCGGAATTTGCGCCCGTTGCCCTTGCGGAGATTGAAAAGCTTCCCGAGGCCGTGGCGCGGCACAAGTGGGTGGCGGCGCCCATCCAGGTCGAGGACGAGTTGTTCGGGCGAACGAGCAGCCCGTTCGGCGACACCACCCCGGTTCCCACGGGCGAACTCTACATCCGCGGCCTGACCGAGCTGAAGCGCCACCTTGTGAACCGGCGCTGGTGGCTCTCAATCGAGGGCCCGGGCGGGGTGGGGAAGTCCGCGCTCGCGTTCCAGATGGCCCGCTGGTTCGCGGCCGAGGAACCAGGGGGCCGGCTCCACATGGCCCAGGCCATCCCCATCTATGTCAGGTCCCTCAAGGAGGGCCTGGACGCGGAGGTCGTGGCCGAGCTGAAGCGAATCGTCGAATTGCCGCGCATGTCGCCCCAGTTGTCCGGAGCGCTCCTCACCCAACGCCGCGTGCTGGTGCTGATCGACGGCGTGTCGGAGAAGACCTCCGACATCGAGGGGCTCGAGCTGGGCCCGCTGAACCCCGCGAAGGGCGCCGTGCTCACCCACTTGGCCGTCATGACGAGCCGTCGACGGATCCAGATTCCGGAGGTGGTCAAGGTGCTGCCCAAGCCGGTGGACCTCGGCACCATCGATGAGGTCCTCAGCCGGTACATGGACGATGTCGTGGGCGCGGGCCGGTTCAGCGCGGCGCAGCGCGAGGCCATACGGGATGCGCTCAAGGGCATAATGAAGGAAATGTCCCACGAGGCCGGCCAGCCGCCGCAGATACCGATGGTCTTCGTGAAGCTCATCATCCAACGGGCGGACGAGGTCCTGGCGACGGACGACAAGTCAGGGACAACCGAAAGCGCCGAGGCTTCCCTTCCGAAGGACCTCGCCGAGCTTGTCGACGCCTATGTCGCCAGCCTGCTCGAGGCTCGTCCCGACTGCGTTTCGGAGGCGGCGCAGGCGAGGCGGGCTGCGCTCGCATGCGTCGGAAACGATGGGATACCGAAACTGCGGCCGCTGGCGGCCTATGAAGCGAAGTCCCTCACGCTCGGGCAGCTGGAAGGCCTCGTGACCACGGGACTCATGGTCAAGGACGCTGTCGACGTCGGCGATCCGCGCTACAAGTTCGCGCTGGACCCCATAGCGGAATATCTCGCGGCAAAGGAACTGGTCATGGCTGTCCGCGACGGCCGGATGACGCTGGACGCGCTCAAGAGCGCCGCGTCCCAGTTCGCCGCAGGGTCCGACGTGGGGGCGAAGGTGATCCTGGTCGGCCGCGCCCTCGGGGTGACGGTCGCGTGAGCGGCCTAACGTCTCCCGGAACCCGCCGCGCCTGTCACGGGAGGCGCTACTTTCCCTTGAGGGCCTGCATCTGCGCCGCAAGCTGGGCCTGCGTCAGGCCCCCGGGCGACGTTCCCTTTGCGGTGAACCACTCGTTCACGGAGATGGCGTACACCTCGTCCACGAAATGGGCGAAGAATTCCCATGTCATGGTGTAGTACATTCCCCAGGATATCACCCGCGCCCCGTTTGCGTCGTAGCCGGCGAGGACGACCGCGTGGCCGCCCACGGACTTTGCCTTCTTCGGGTCGTAGACCCAGACCGCCGGGGGCTCGGAGGTCGCCGGATCGATGCTCTCGGGGACATTGAATCCGATGTAGGCGACGCCGCAGTCGTTGATCGTGCGTTTCACATCGTCCACCATGCGGGGGTCAACCTCGACGAAGGCGTTGATCTTTTGGGTGGTGGCGCCGGTGCCGGTCGGCGCGCCCGTTTTCAGGATGTAAGTGAGGACCGACTGCTCATTTCCGCCGGCACCCTCGCCCCCGGCCTTGGGATTGTAGCCGCAGGCATTGACGTAGAGCTTCTCCACATCCGGGTCCGGCTCGGTGACCATCTTGCCGCTGGCGTTGAAGCTCCACACCTGGAGGGCGTGATAGAAGGCGGCGCATGTGCAGTCGCCGAGCTTGTCGTTCAGCATCATGCCCAGGTTTGCGGGCATGCCGTTGGTCCAGTTCACGGAGGGCGGAGGCGGGGGAGGTGTCGTTCCCGCGAGAAGCGCACTCATGTGCGGCACGCGTGAGTCGTAGCTGCGTCTTAGGCGCCCGAGCTTGGAGCCGTGGGCGGTCGAGGTGTTTGTATTCATGGCTGTGGAGGATCGCTGATTTCGGGATTCGTTTTCTGTGGCTTGCTGCTACTGGAAGTGGGATTTATGGCGGGCTGGGGGTGATGCATCATTGCGCGCGCCGGGAATCGGGAGGGAGGGGACGTCTCTGTGCATGGGCGTTTCAATCGCGGTCTCGACGGGAATCCGAAGGAAGAAATCGCATGAATTCACGTAAGAGGCAATGCCTGCTGAAAAACCCAGGCACTTCGCCGGGGGTTTGCCCCCGCTTAACAGGCCTCAACAGCCTCGCCCGACAATTGATTGTGGCGAGGAAATGGTTTTAGCATGGGGTCCATGAAGTCATCAACCCCACTGACTGATACCCAAACCGACCCTCAAAACGGGTCATTCAACATCTCCCGCCGGGGGTTCATCCGGCGCTGCAGCATGGTCGCCGCCATGACGGGCGTTCCGCTGTGGTTCGTCGAGCGCCAGCTCGCGGCCCAGGAAGTGCCCGCCCTCCCGACCCCGAATGACCGGCCGTCCATCGCATTGGTGGGCTGCGGCGGCCAGGGCAGGGCCGATGCGAAAAGGGCCAGGGCCTTTGGCGAGATCGTCGCGGTCTGCGACGTCGACGCGGGCCACGCGGCCAATGCCGCAAAGATGTTCACGGTCGGCAACAAGGTGCCGACGATTTATTCTGATTTCCGGAAGCTGCTCGAGAGGGACGACATCCACGTCATCGTGAACGGCACGCCCGACCACTGGCACACCCTGGTCAACATGGCCGCGGCCAAGGCCAGGAAGGACGTGTACTCCGAGAAACCCCTGACCCTGACGATTGATGAGGGCCGCCGGCTTGTGAGCGTGGTGCAGGGAAGCGGCATTGTCCTCCAGACGGGGACCCAGCAGCGAAGCGACCCGCGTTTTCGGCTGGCGTGCGAGCTTGTCCGCAACAACCGGATCGGCCGGCTGCTGCGCGCAAATGTCTGGCTTCCCGCCGGGCTGAGGGCGGGCCCGTTCGCGACCGTCCCGGTGCCCGCGGGCCTGGACTGGGATTTCTGGCAGGGCCAGGCCCCTTCGGTTCCCTATGTGAAGGAGCGCTGCCATGCGACCTTCCGCTACTGGTACGAGTACTCGGGCGGCACCATGACCGACTGGGGCGCTCACCATAACGACATCGCATACTGGGCGATCGGGCTCCTGGCCCCCGCCCACGTCGAGTCGCAGCGACTCTCCGAACCCATACCCGGGGGTTACACGACCGTGGCGGACTACGCGGTCAAGTACACCTATGCCAATGGAATCGGGCTCAACATCAACTCGACCGAGGATGAGACGCCCTACGGATCGTCGAAGAACCCGAAGAACCTGACTGCCCAGAGAAACGGGATCCGCTTCGAGGGCACGGACGGCTGGATCTGGGTGAACCGGGATGAGATCACAGCCAGCGACCCGCAGATTCTCACGGCGCCGCTCCCTGAAAACGCGGTTCGTCTCTACGTGAGCAACAACCACATGGGGAACTTCTTCGACTGCGTGCGCTCGCGCAAGCTGCCGATCTGCGACGTGGAGACCGGTCACCGCTCGGCGACGATGTGCCACCTGGCCGCCATTTCCCTTAGGACCGGCAAGAAACTGGAGTGGGACTCCGCCGCCGAGAAATTCACGGGGTGGCACGCCAGGCTCGCGAACGGCTACGTCTCGCGGGAGATGCGCAAGCCCTACGACTATTCGTTTGTCAGCTGAGCCGGGCCGCGCTGCGAATTCCACCAAGGAGCCCTCCGTGAAAAACATCATCGTCTGCTGCGACGGCACCGACAACCAGTTCTCGGGCGACCACACGAATGTGATCCGGGCCTTCAAGGTCGCCGACGGTCTCCCGGGACAGGCCTGCTATTACGACCCGGGGGTCGGAACCCTTCCCTTGAAGGGATTCGTCACAAACGTGGGCGAGAAGTGGTCGGTCATGACGGGCCTCGCATTTGGCGCTGGTCTGATTGAGGACGTCCAGGAGGCCTACCAATACCTCATGGCTGAGTATGAGGAGGGTGACGTGATCTATCTCTTTGGGTTCAGCCGCGGCGCCTTTACGGTCCGGGCCTTGGCGGGGATGATCAACGCGGTGGGCCTGCTCTATCCCGACTGCGACCAGCTGGTTCCCTATGCGACCAATTACTGGAGGAAGCACAGGGGGGAAAACTCGCCCGGGGGCAGGATCTGCGCCGAGTTCAAGGCGACGATGGCCCGCAACTGCCCCATCCATTTTGTTGGCGTCTGGGACACCGTGTCCTCGGTCGGGTTCTTCAACCTTTTCCGCAACGTTGAGACCTTTCCCTTCACCTACAGGAACCCGGGGGTGGCGCACGTGCGCCATGCCGTCTCGATCGATGAGCGCCGCTGCTTTTTCCGCCAGAACCTGATGGGCCGGTGGGACCCGGCCCAAGATATAAAGAATGTCTGGTTTGCAGGCGTGCACTCCGATGTCGGCGGAGGCTATGCGCCGGACGAGTCGGGACTCGCGAAGCTGCCCTTCGAGTGGATGATGGTTGAGGCGGGGAATCTGGAGTTCAAGGTCGACAGGGGCGACACTACTGCGGGCTATTTTCATGAGCTCAGCCTCGGCCAGCCGCCCGATCCCTGCGGCAAGCTTCACCGGTCCCTTGAGGGGGTTTGGTATGGCGCGGAGATACTGCCCATGCGGCGCTATTCATTCCGGGACCGGAAATACCACCTGCGGTTCAACCTGGGGAGGCCGCGCGATGTCGATGTCAGCCGGGGGCTCCCCGGCGTTTCCATCCACGAGTCCGTGCTCAACCGCATGGATGCGGATCCCTCATACCGTCCGCCCAACCTACCGAATTCGAGCGCCGGCGTTAGGGAGCACTATGTCATAGAGCCCCGGGTGGCTCTCACGTGAGCGGGGTGATGAGGAGCCCTACGCCGCCAGCTTGAATCTTTTGGCGGCGGCGATGCCCAGGGCAACGAAGACCACGAGGACCGCGCCCTGGACCATCCCGAACGGCGGCTCATTGCCATTCGGGGCAAGCGCATGGAGGGCCGGGACCATCAGGAAGAGCTGCACGACGAGCACGAAAACATTCAGGTAGAGGGCGATCACGGCTGTGATCGCGTAGGTCTTCCGCCATGCCCCCGCGAGTTTGAACGCATGGCGGGTAAGGAACGTGAACATCAGCACGACCAGCGAAAGGGTGCCGACCGCATGCGAGCGCATGAAATGATGAACAGAAAACATGAACCCGGTCACGCATGTCGCAGCCGTGGTCAAAAGGAATACCCCCGTCCAACAGGGGAGGGGCTTGCCGCCTATCATTCCGAAAACGACAACAAATCCGGCAAGGATCCCGACAAGGCTGATCCGAACATGAAATGAGGTGAAGAGTGTCATGGCATTCTCCAGTCGCGTTTAACGTCCCAATGAACCACGCGACCACCACATGCCGGCTGCGTTCAACTGCTCGTCCAGGTCTTTAAGAAAATCCTGGATGGCGATGTCGTAGGCCTCGCGGACCACAAGAACGAGAACGGGGTTTTTCATCGGGTGAGCCTTGTGGCCAGAATTGAGCGGGCGGTCAATCACGCCCTTTCAGAACCTGCTGCGCCGTGTCCCTTTATGAATCAACCGAGGGCGTGGCCGAATTAAATGATTTTGGGCACACATACCCAGGATTACCAGATCGGTTAGCAAGACTGCAAAAATGCCACAATCCCGGCGAAACTTATGTCACCGATGCTCGTCTTTGGGACGTAACAACCCGGAAACCAATGTCACCCTTCGGCGCGTGGGTGGGCGCATTTACATCCCGTCAAGCTCGCATGGCTCATCATCCAGCAGTCTGGGCGGCCTATCTGATATTGGGTGGCCCGATGTTTGGGCAGCTGGTCCAGCCCAATCCCGTCACGGTCCTCCAGACCAGCGGCCAGATCGGCAGCGGATTTGTTTTCATTACGCAGACCGGACCCGGGGGGTTGACACCCCTTCCCAATGCGATCCAAGGCCCGGAGATCCTGGACAGCCAGGGACACCCCGTCTGGTTCCTGCAGCTTCCGGACAACCAGCTTGCCGCTGATTTCCGGATCCAGACCTACCAGGGCCAGCAGGTGCTCACGTGGGCGCAGGGGACCGCCTTTGAGGACCAGCAGCCGGGTTCCACAACCGACTATATCTATGACAACACCTACAATTATGTCGCGAGCGTCCATGCGGGCAATGGACTCAACGCGGATGAGCATGAATTCCAGCTCACGCCCCAGAACACCGCCCTGATAACGGCCTACCACAGCGTGGGAGTCGACCTTTCCCCGATGGGAGGGCCGGTGAACGGAATCGTCCTCGAGGGAGTGGCGCAGGAGATCGATGTGGCCACAGGGAGCGTGGTCCTCGAATGGCACAGCCTGGACCACGTGCCGCTCACCGAGAGTGCCAACCCGGTCCCAACGGATGCCGCGACCGTGTTTGATTACTTTCACATCAACTCGGTGAAGCTCGACACGGATGGAAACCTTCTGATTTCGGCCCGAAACACGTCCACGGTTTACAAGGTCAACCGCACCACGGGAGATGTCATCTGGCGCCTGGGCGGCAAGAAGAGTGATTTCACCCTCGGTCCCGGCCTGCCATTCGCCTACCAGCACGACGCCGAGGCGGTTGATTCGACGACGCTTCGCATCTTTGACAATGAATCGAACGGTACCGCTGTGCTCCCCGCCTCGCGGGTCATCTGGGTGACGCACGACGACGTCGCCATGGCGGCGTCGCTCCTCAAGTCAGTCCAGCACCCGGCTGGCCTGTCCGCCTTGGCGGAGGGCAGCGGGCAGACTCTGCCCAATGGCGACACCTTCGTGGATTGGGGAATTCTCGGACGATACTCCGAGTTCGATCCGACTGGGAGCCTGATCTACGATGCGAACATGGCGAGCGGCTACAGCTCGTACCGCGGCTTCCGCCTCCCGTGGGTGGGCGCCCCGACGACGAGTCCGACCCTTTCGGTGGTGGCCAACGGCGACGGGACCACGACCGTGGATGCGATCTGGAATGGTGCGACGGAGGTAGCGACGTGGAATGTGATGGGAGGAAGTTCGTCCGGCAGCCTGATCTCCGTGGGATCGGCGCCTTGGGGCGGGCTCGACACGGCAATCAAGGTGACGACAAGCGCAACGAACCTCCAGGTGGTCGCCGTGAATTCAGCCGGGGCGACAATCGGGCAGAGTCCCGTGCTCGCCGGTCCGTTCGCCTCGGCGCCTCCGGTGATCACCATCCAGCCCGTGTCGCAGGCCGTCACAAGCGGCGACACCGTCGCATTCAGGGTTGCGGCGACGGGCACGGGCCTCACGTATTCGTGGAATATCTCGAGCGTCAATGTGGGCGTTCCCGCCCAGCTGGGAGTCTACGGCTTTCTCACCGGCACCACCGGGCCGACGCTTGTCATCACCGGGACGGGACCCTTGAACGAGGGCAGCTTTACCTGCACTGTGTCAAATTCCGCCGGCTCGGTGACAAGCGGCGCGGCGACGCTTTCCGTGAGTTCGACGTCCGATGTCGGCCGGCTGATCAACGTCTCGTGCAGGGCGCCCGTGGGGACGGGCGAAAACGCGTTGATCGCGGGCTTTGCCATAGGAGGCGTTGCTGCCTCCGGCCCAGAGCCCGTCCTCATCCGCGCATCGGGCCCGGCGCTCACTCAATTTGGACTGAATGGCGTGCTTCCCGATCCCCAGCTGCAACTCTATAGCCTCGCTTCCAGCGCGGTGCTCCTTGGAAGCGACAGCGGTTGGGGCGGGGAACCGGCGATCTTAAGTGCGGCGGCCACTGCCGGCGCCTTCGCCTGGACCGATCCCTCCAGCCTCGACTCCGCGCTTGTCGAGACACTGGCGGCGGGTCCCTACACGGCCAATATCTCGGGCGCCAGCGGCGACACGGGCACCGCGCTCGCCGAGGTATACGACGAGACGCCTGCAGGAACATTCACGCCCTCATCCGCCCACCTCGTAAACGTGTCGGCCCGCGCTGCGGTGGGAACAGGCGGCAACGAATTGGTCGCGGGGTTCGTGATCGGGGGCACGACTTCCAAGACCGTCCTTATCCGTGGATCGGGCCCGGCGCTTGATCAATTTGGAGTGACGGGGACAATTTCTGATCCTGAGCTTCAGCTTTACAGCGTCGGCTCCGGAGGCAGCGTGCTCCTGGCTGACAATGACGACTGGGCTGGAGATCCCGAAATATCCGCAGCGGCCGCAGCCGTGGGCGCATTTGCATGGACCAACCCCGCGAGCTTCGATTGTGCGCTTTTGATCACGCTGCCGCCCGGGGCATACACCGCCAATATTCTTGGGATCAACGGCGCGAGCGGAGTGGCTTTGGTCGAGGTCTACGAGGTTCCTTGACGGCCGCTCTCGCCGGCCCAATTGGGAAACCCGCCACGGCCAGGTGTCCCAATGCCTCTTCCGTTCATCCGGTGTCAAATGAAACAGGCCTGATTGGGCTCAGCTCGTTGACATCCTCCCGATCTAAACGGCCGGAAGCTGCCGAGGCGCCAGTCTGGCCGCCGTTAAGCGGTACATCCAAGCGCAACGCCTCCCGGCCGTGCATCAGCGCGCTGGGTGAGCTCAAGGGACCTCGTAGACTTCGACGAGCGCGACGCCCAAATCACCGGAGGCCCCCGACACCTGCGCGGTGTAGGTTCCAGGGGGAAGCGTGACGAGGATGGCGGATTCTACTACACGTCGTTCATCGTGGACCCCAAGGAGGACATGATCGTGATATCGATGGCTCAACTGCACCCGACAGGCGGCCTCGCGCTCGACGCCGAGGTGAGGGTGCTCGCCGACCAGGCGCTGACGGACTGACACGCGGGAGTTGCCCGACGGGGTCATTGGTGTTTGATGGTGTCGACCGTGGCAGACACACAGATACTTGAGGTATTCCCGAATCCCGCCCCGAAGCGCGACTATGTGATTGAGCACACGCATCACGAGTTCACATCTATGTGCCCGATCACCGGGCACCCGGACTTTGGGGTCATCACCGTGCGCTACGTCGCCGACAAGAAATGCGTGGAGCTGAAGTCGCTTAAGCTCTACTTCCACGCCTTCCGCAACAAGGGGATCTTCTTCGAGGCGGTGACCAACAAGATCTGCGATGACCTCGGGGCCCTGCTCAAGCCGCGCATCCTGACGGTCGTCACGGATTGGAAGGGCAGGGGGGGCGTCACCTCGGTTATAACGGCCGAGTGGAAACGGCGCCGCCGCTGATCGCCGGCGCCCGCGCGCCTAAAGCCCGAGCGACTTGATGTAGGCCACGCTCTTCGGGATGTTCACGTCGGGGGTGTCCGACTCGTCCTCGATAAAGTACCATTTGACCCCCACGGCCTCGGCCTCCCTGAGCACCGACGGCCAGTCAACCTGGCCCGAGCCGACGGCAACGTCGTCCGTCGCTGGGGCGTGACCCGTGTAGATCCCGGTAGGGGCACCCTTCCGGATGTCCTTCACGTGCATCAGGCGCCAGCGGCTGGGATATTTCTCCATGAGCTTCACCGGGTCCTGGCCACCGTGCGTGATCCAGAAAACGTCCATCTCAAATGAGAGATTTTCCGGATTGGTCGACTTGCAGATGAGGTCGAACAGGTTGCTTCCGTCGGGAAGGGGCCGGAATTCGTAGCCATGGGCATGGTAGGTGAAGGTGATTCCGGCGGCCCTGAAGGCGGCTCCCCACGTGTTGAAGTCGGCGGCTGCCTGCGTCGCCTCAGCCAGCGTGAACCCCTCGTCGTCCTTGTGCGGGATCCAGGCCACCATGACGTACTGGACGCCCATGGCTTTGGCCATCGCCACCGAGCCCGAGATGTCTTGCGTCAGGTGCTCATAGCTGAATCCCATGCTGGGCATCGACAGGCCGCGGGAGGCGAGCTCAGCCTTGTATTGGTCGACTGTCATCCCCTTCGGAATGAAGCCGCCCTCGATATGGGTGAAGCCCAGCTCCTTCGTCCGGTCAAGCACCGCGGCCGAGCCGCTTTGCTTGCCGAGGACCCGCAGGCTATAGAGCTGCAATCCCAGGTGATCCGACACTGCGGCGGCCGAGGCCGCCACGGCGGTGATGAGCGCGAGCAGCAGGGGTTTCATGGGAAAACGAGGAACCCATGAACCCTCCGACACAAACAGAATCTAAGGCTTGTTCCACCAGTCCCGCACGGAGTCGACAAACTGGTGCGACTCGTGGCGCACCTGCTCCAGGACCTCGTGGGTTCGCGGCGAATGATGATTCGCGAGCCACACGATCGTCAGGACAATCGCGATCGTCCAGAATGTGCCGCAGAAGAACGACCCGGGTCCCCGGTATCCGGGACCATAGGCCCCGTTGTAGTAGATGGAGTGGCGCGCCGCCCTGAGCGGCCACTTGAGGATGTGAATGATGAGGAACAGGAGGACGATTCCCGCCCATAGGGGCATTCCCGCGGGAAGGCTGAAGCTGAACACCGAGCCGGTCAGGATCAGCGAGAGCACCGCGCATAACCCGACCAGCGAGACGATCGTGATCAGGAGGGAGATGAAGGAGCCCGCGATCCATGAACCTTGCGGGTGCGGGGAGTACCCCCAGTGCTGCCGCCAGTCCTGCGACCATTGCCTGACGTTCTGCTCAATCCCCCTCTTGAAATCCCGCCTGTGCTGCCTCATCTCCTGCTTGAAATGCCGCTTCCACTCGCGGTAGGCCCTCTTGTCCTTGAATGTCCTCATGCCTCCGTAGTAGCCGTCCTTGGCGCGCCGGATGAATTCCTCGGCCGTGGAGGGCGCCCCATACGCCTCCGATTTTTCCGCGGGGGTCTCCGCGGCCGGGATGACAAACATCATGATGAGGTACAGGAGAGCGCCGGCGCCGAACGTCAAAGCCACGAAGACGAACAGGACGCGCACGATCGTGACCTCGATCCCGAAATAGGCCGCGAGCCCGTTGCACACGCCCGCGATCTTCGCGCCTTCACGGACCCGGAACAGGCGCCTGTGCGGCTGGGGCCCGCCGGGGGCCGCAGCTGCCGGGCCCTCCTTGGGCTCGCCGGGGTCGCTCGCCCGGCCGGTGGATTCGTCATGGGTCCCCGAGGCGTCGTCCTGCACGGGGCCCATCTCGGCGATGACGTCCTCGACTTCCTTTGTCACGACGACGGTCTTGCTGGCTCCGAGGACGGCTCGGAACTTGTCGCCCATCGACTGCTCGATGTCGGCGATGATCTCCGCCTTGTCGGGATTCCCCTCGAGTCGGCGCGAGGCGGAGTCGAGGTACCTGCGGAGCGCCTCAAAGCCATCCTCCTCGAGCTGGTAGGCGTTTCCATTCAGGTTGATTGTGATCACTTTGTTCATCTGGAGTATGTGTTAGCTGTTTTCTGTCCCTAGTCCCTTCCGAGGCCCTTCACCGTTTCGCTGATCTTCTGCCAATATTCCAAAGTCTCGCGCAGCTGTTCGCGGCCCTTGGCCGTCAGCTGGTAATATTTCCTCGGCGGCCCGGCCTCGGATTCCTTCCATTCGTAGTCCACGAGTTCCTCACGGCGCATCTTGCTCAGGAGCGGATAAAGCGTCCCCTCCTGGGTCGCGAATTCCGTCCCGCTCAACTGGCTGAGGATGTCCGCGACGTAGACCTTGTCCGCCGCGACAATCTTCAGCACGAGGAACTCGAGGAGTCCCTTCCTGATGGCGGTGAATTTCTCATTGACGCTCATGAAGAGTATTTATCGAAGCTACCTTGTTATAAAAAGGTAGTGGCGATTAAAAAGGGATCGGTCAACAATTTTTGCGATTCGGCGTTTTTAAGCCTTTTCAGATGATACGCTTAGGGGTTTCTTCGAGAGGAAGCTGCGGGCGCTTCGCGGGTGAAGAACATCGCCGCGGTTCTCGCAGCGGTCACCTTCCGCACACTTCGCGTTCATGGACTCCCCGCTCTCATTCACGCCCGCCGAGGGTTGGCTGCGTGACGCCAGCTGGAGGATTCGGCACCGCTGGTACGTGAAGATGGGCGGGACGATTGTCATCATGACGGCCTTCTTTGTCGTCTATTTCTGGCTTCTCAATCATTCGCGGTCCCCGGTGACGGTGGTGCCAAGGATCTTCGTGGACCGGATGATTGCTTTCAGGCCCGGTGCGCTGCCGCTCTACGTCTCGCTGTGGATCTATGTCCCGCTCGCGCCGGCGCTGCTGCTTCGCGCGCGCGACATGAAGGTCTACACGATCGCGGTGCTTGTACTCAGCGCGATTGGCTTCGGCATCTTCATCGTTTGGCCGACCGCGATCCCGAAGCCGGACGTGGACGCGTCGATGGTTTCATCGATAGCCTATCTCAAGGCAGTTGACGCCTCGGGGAACGCATTTCCTTCGCTTCACGTGGCATTCGCGGTGTTCACCGCGATGCTGTTCGAGCGACTGCTGCGGGAAATGCGCTCGGGTCTTCTCCTTCGCGCGCTCAATTGGCTCTGGTGTCTCGGCATCATCTACTCGACGATCGCCATCCGGCAGCACGTGGCGCTCGACGCAGTCGCCGGCATCGTCCTGGGTGCAATCGGCGGGTTTTTTCTCCTGCGCGCCATGGGCGCGGAGATCAATCCGCCCTGAGAACGACGATGGCGTCGACCCTGGTCGCGCGCGTTGCGGGAAGCCAGCAGGCGACGAGGGCCACGGCCGAGAGGTCGCGCCGTCGGTCTACTCGTCCCTCAACGCGATGATGGGATCCACCTTTGTTGCCCTGCGGGCGGGAATCCAGCAGGCGAGAGTGGCGACCGCGGCCAACAGCGCGACGACACAGGCGAGCGCGACGGGATCCCCGCCGTGTATAGAGGGCACGATCGCAACCAGCACCCGGATGAGGCCCCATGCGCATGCCAGCCCGATGCCTATGCCGAGCGCCGTGAGACGCAGTCCCTGACCCAGCACGAGCCAGAGCACGTCGCTGGCCTGTGCGCCGAGCGCCATCCGGATGCCGATCTCCGACGTGCGCTGGGCCACGAGATTCGCTATCACGCCAAAAATGCCCACGGCCGAGAGCGCCAGTCCGATGAGGGCGAAAGCCCCGAGCATCTTGCCTGTCAGCACAAATCCCGTGGTGATCTGCGCCATCGCCTCCCTCGCGCTGAAGATATCGTAGACGGGCTGATCAGGATCAATCTGTTGAACCGCCGATCGCAATCCGGCCGCGACGGACGCCTGGGGCGCCGCGCTTCGAATGGCGACGTTGAACCAGTGGATATAGGTGCTCGGCGTCTGGGGGAGCGGGAGATGCACGTGGAACGGCGTGTCGGGATGCCGCACGAGCTCAAGAGTCGTATGCACGTCGCTGACGACGCCGACCACCTCGATCCATCTTGGAACCTTCTCACCCGTGTCGGCAATCCGTTTTCCGATGGGATTCTCACCGGGCCACATGTCTTTGGCCATCGACTCGTTGATGATGGCGACGGGCGCGGTGTCCGCGCGGTCGGACGATGTGAAGTCGCGGCCGCGGACGATGCGCATTCCGAGATTCGGAATGTTCCCGGACGTCTCCGAGTTATAGTACACCAGGGGCTCCTTCCCAGGGGGGGGAGCCGGGCGGTCCTGGATCCTTATCCCCGAGGTGCGCCAGAATCCCGTGATGGGGAGATAGGTCGAGATCGTCGCCCGCTGCGTCCCGGGAAGTTCGTCCATCTTGGTCGACAGCTTGTCAAAGAAGGCCTGGCACTCTTCATCTGTCTGGTAGGTTGCATTGTAGGGAAGCGAGAGGCTCGCAACAGTGAGGCCATCCGGGCGCCATCCCATGTCGGCGGTCGCCATGCGCTGGGCGCCGCGGACGAAGAAGCCGGCGCCGGCGAGAAGGACAAGCGCAAGGGCCAGCTCCGCCACAATCAGGATCTTTCGCAGCAGGTGCCGCGAGCTGTCGCCCGTCGACCCCCTGGCTCCCTGCTTGAGGGCTGCATTCACGTCGGTACGCGACGCGATCCATGCCGGAATGGTGCCCACTGCGACGCCCGTCACGGCCGACGCCATGAGCGTGAAGAGAAGGACATTGGTGCTGATCGGCAGGTCGATGCCGACGACATCCGCGATATAGATTCCGCTTCCAATGATCTTTGTCCCCCACGTGGCGATGAGCACGCCGACCGCCCCGCCCATGGCCGACAGGAGAAGGCTTTCGACAAGAAGCTGGCGGATCAATTGCAGCCTCGATGCGCCCAGCGCGATCCGCACCGCGTTCTCGCGAACCCGCTCAGTCATGCGGGCGAGCTGAAGGTTTGCCAGGTTCGCGCAGGCGATCAGGAGGACGAAGCCCGCGAGCCCCATGCAGAGCCACGATATGTTTCGCGAGACGTCGCTCGTCCGGGCGTTGTTCCAGGACACGAGGCGCAGCCCGTTGCCGCCGTCGGTCAGGGGAAAGTCATGGGCGAGCCGGCTGGCGATGGCGCTGGCTTCGGCACCGGCCTGGGCCAGCGTGATGCCCGGCTTGAGGCGGCCGATTCCGCGGAGCCAGCTGTTTTCACGGACGCGGCGGGCACCTCCATCGAGGGAAAGGGACTCCCACACGTCAACGTGGCCCCAGTAGGTGAGATTGTCGAAGTCGGACGGCATGACGCCGATGATCGTGACCTGCTGCCCATCCATTCGCACGGTGCGCCCAATGGCGGTCGGATCCGCAGCGAAGTGGCTCCGCCAGAATTCGTCGCTCAGGACGGCAACCTGCCCCGATCCCGCCCGGTCGTTTTCGGGCCCGATTACCCGACCCAGCACCGGCGGAATTCCAAATATCGAGAAGAAATTGCCGGAAACGGACATTCCCTTCAACCGTTCGGCCGGCTGGCCCGGCTCGGCGAGGTTGAAGTTGGTCTGGTCGTACGCACCCACCTGCTCGAAGTCCGTGCTCTGGGCCTGATAGTCATAGAAGGCGCCGGGCGAAAGGAGGCGTTCCTGCGACTGCCCCGACGTCCCGAAAACGGTCACCAGCCGGCCGGAGTCTTGTGCGGCGGACGCCTGGAGGACGAGGGCGTTCAGGACGCTGAACATCGTCGTGTTGACGCCGATGCCGAGCGCCAGCGTCAGCACGGCCACCGCCGTGTAGCCCGGGTACTTAAGCAGCTGCCGAAAGGCGAACCTGATGTCCGAGAACATGGGGCGAGTCTCCGCTCACTCCTTAGTCTCGATGCGCTCTTCCACGACCCGGCCGTCGAACAGATGCACGGTCCGGTCCGCGTGACGCGCGAAGCGCGTGTCGTGGGTGACCATGAGTATCGTGGACCCTGTCCGGTGCAGGCTCTGGAGCAGCTCCATCACCGCGTCGCCGTTCTTCGAGTCGAGGTTGCCCGTGGGCTCGTCGGCAAGGAGTACCGCGGGCGCCCCGGCGAGGGCGCGGGCCACGGCGACGCGTTGCTGCTGGCCGCCTGAGAGCTGCGAGGGAACGTGCTTCGCCCGATGGGCCATGCCCACCTTCTCAAGGGCCTCCTCCACGCGCGCCTTGCGGTCGGACGACGGGAGGCCCCGGTAGGTCAGGGGGAGCTCGACGTTCTCGTACACACTCAGGTCGCCGATCAGATTGAACGATTGGAAGATGAACCCGATCTCGCGGTTGCGGATCCTTGCGCGTTCCGCGGGGGTCAGGCCCTGCACCAGGCGCTCATTGAGCAGGTACGTGCCGTCTGTCGGGGTGTCGAGGAGACCGAGGATGGAGAGCAGGGTGGACTTCCCGCAGCCGGAAGGCCCCGCGATCGCGACATACTCGCCCTTGGCGATCTCAAGGTGGATGCCCGAGAGGGCGTGGGTCTCGACCTCGTCGGTGAGGAAGACTTTGGTGACGTTGTCGAGTTTGAGCAGGGGCTGTGGCATGGCTGGGTTTCCTTCGTGTTTTTGACGGTTAAATGGAGGGGTTGAGAAAGGGGCGTCAGTCGTGGCGAAGCGCGTTGACCGGTTCAATCCTCGTCGCCCGAATCGCCGGGACAAGGCACGCCGCCAATGCGACCGAAGCGAGGAGGACCGGCGCGAGCATGAGCATTTCCGGATCGAGCGAGGGTGTGCTGAAAAGGAGGGTCGCCACCAGCTGGTTGAGCGCCATGTAGCCGGCGAGACCGATCCCGACGCCCGCGGCCACCAGGACGGATCCCATCCTCAGCACGAGGCCGGCGATGTCGAGCGATGTGGCGCCCAGGGCCATGCGCACTCCGAATTCCGACGTGCGCTGCGCCACTGAAAACGCGAGGACGCCGTAGATCCCCAGCATGGCGAGGACCATCGCGAGGGCGCCGAAAACGGAAAGGAGCACGACCGGGGCCCGCCGCGGCTGCGCCGCATCGTCCATTCTCTGTGCCATCGTCAGCATGTCGAAGACGGGCTGCGCGGGGTCGACGGAGCGGACGGCCTCACGGATGGAGGCCGCGAAGGCCGACAGGTCGCCAGGCGTCCGGACCGCGAACACCAGATTCATCTGGGGATTCTGCGCCATCGGGAAATAGAGGGTTTCCTTGACGGAAGGCTCATCGAGCGTCCGGCTTTTCACGGCCGCGACAACGCCGACCACGGTCCAGGGGTTGCCCGGGCTGCCGCTTCGCTCGATGCGCTTCCCGATCGGATCCTGGTCCTTCCAGTAGCGCTCGACGAGCACGCGGTCGACGACGACGACATGGCGGCCGGAGGCCGTATCGGATTCGTCGAACCAGCGTCCGCGAAGGAGCGTGAGCCCGAGCGTCTTCAGGAAGCCGGGATCCGCGGAACGGATGAGGGCGTGGGGAAAGGGGGCGTCCGGCGGCAGCACGATGTCCGGGCTGGAATAGCTTCCGCTATTTCCACCTCCGCTGAACGGAAGCAGGTCCGTGGTCCCGGCAAACTGGACTCCCGGCGTGGCGCAGAGACGGGCGAGGACTGCGTTCTGAAAACCCACGATCTTCTCGGGCTTGTCATATTTCCCGGGCGGCAGGGAAACCTGCGCCGCGATGACCCCGCCGGGCGTGAAGCCGGGATCCACTTCCTGCAGCCGGATGAAGCTCTTGATCAGCAGGCTCGCGGTGGCGACCAGCATGACGGCAAGCGCCACCTCGGCCACGACCAGCGTCGCGCGCAGCCGCTGCGTCCTGCGCCCCGCGGATCCGCGCACGCCCGACTCCTTCAGGGAAGTCGAAGGATTGGCCCTCGAGGCTGACCAGGCGGGCAGTGTTCCGAAGGCGAGCCCGGTCACCACTGCGCAGCCAAGCGTGAAGGCAAAGACAGTGGGATCCAGCCGGACCGCAAACCCCCGGGGAAGAGTCGAGAGGCCCGCGGCCTGGAGCAGGCCAATGCTCCACAGTGCGACCACAAGCCCAAGGAGGCCGCCGACCACGAAAAGGACCAGGCTCTCTGTCAGGAGCAGGCGCATCATGCGAATGCGGCTGGCGCCGAGCGCCGTCCGGATCGCAAGTTCCTTCTCCCGGCCGACCGCGCGCGCTAGCAGGAGTCCGGCGACATTTGCGCATCCGATTAGGAGCGCCGCGGCGACGGCCGCCTGGACAAGCCAGAGCATGCTGCTGACGTCCTGCACGTTCTTCCTGAGAAAGCCCGTCGCAAGGCCGCCAAACCCGCTTGTCTTCCAGAAGTCCCGCGCCGCGGGAATCCGCTGCGCGTTGCGGGCCTGGATCTGGTCCAGTTCCCGCTGGACGCCGGCAATCGTGGCACCCTGCTTCAGCCTCGCGATCATCGTGGAATATTCGGTCCCGCGCTCATTGTCCTCCCGCTGGGCGGCCGTGATCACGAACGGAGTCCAGGCCAGCACCTTGGGGCTCGGGAAATAGAAACCCTCCGGCATCACGCCGATCACGGTGACCGGCCGGTCGTCGAGCCTGATGGACCTGCCGACCACCGCCGGATCGGCGCCGAAGCGGGACACCCAGAAATCGTGGCTGAGGACGACTGTTTCCGCGGAACCAGGCTTGGCATCATCCTCATTAAATACGCGCCCCATTGCCGCCTGCGACTGCAGGGTCGTGAAAAGCGAAGGGGTGGCGCGCAGGCCGTTTATCAGCTCCGGCTGGGCGTCGCCGGACAGGTTGAGCCTCGCCCGTGTGTACATGGCGCTGTCCTCGAATTCCTTAACGCCGCTCCTGCGATCGAGGTAGTCGGGCACGGAGACGCCTGCGTCGGGCAGCCCCATCAGGGGATAGGTGTTGTCCGCGTAGACCAGGCGCTCCGAACCAGGCCAGGGATACCGCTTCAGAAGGATGGAGTTGATCACGCTGAAGATCGCGCTGTTGGCGCCGATGCAGAGCGCCAGCGTGAGGACCGCGATGAGCGTGAACCCGGGAGTCCTGGCAAGCTGGCGGAAGGCGTAGCGGAAATCGTTCACTCTCAGTTCAGCTTGATCCGGTCATGGGAATCCCACTGTGACATGTCGGAGAGGATCACGCGGTCGCCCGGCTGGAGCCCCTTCACGATCTCGATCGTATTGACCGAGCTGCGCCCCAGCTGCACCTGCGTCCGGTTGGCGTAGGTGCCGTCGGGATCGAGGACGAATATCCCGGCCGTCGAATGCTCCTGCCCGAACGCGGGACGCTCGACGAAGACCACGTCGTCCAGGTGCTCGAGCTCGACGACGCCGTCGACCGACAGGTCGGGCCTCGCGCCTTGGGGGAGTTCGGCAGGGAGCGCGACGTCGACCTTGACCGTCCCATTCTGGACGGAAGGGTCGACCCTCGAGACCTTGCCCTTGGCCACGCCGTTTCGCGTGTCGATCTCGGCGCTCTGGCCGATCTGGACGTCCTTCGCCTGCGTCTCGGCGATCTGAATCTCAGCCTTGAGCTTGGAGGGATCCGCGACACGCGCCAGGTTGGTGCCGGGCGTCACCTGCGCGCCGACCTCCACGGGCACAACCTGCAGGATTCCGCTCATTCCGGCGCGCACGTTAAGCGCGTCCGCCTCCGCCAGCTTGAGCTTCGCCTGCGCACGCAGCTGGTCGACGGTCGCCTGTTTGACGGCGAATTGCGGCGCCACCGAATCCTGGGCGAACGCGTAGCGCTTCTGAGCAATCGAATTGAGCGTCTCGTCCTGCTCCGCGGTGACCTTCTTCAGCTGCAGGTCGAGCTCGGAAACGAGACCGTCCTTGAAGAGCTGGTCATCCACCTTGGCCTGGAGCCGGGCCACCTCGTAGGTCGCCTTTGCGTTTGCGGCCTCCGACTCGGACTGCAGCACGGCCTGCTGCACGGTGACCTTCACGTTGGCAAAGTCGGCTTCGCCCGCCCTGAGCGCGGACTCCGTGTCGAGGGCGGCCTGCGTCACGTCGGGGTTGCTGAGGACCATGATGACGCTGTCCGGCTGAACGAGGGCGCCGGGAAGAAGGACGATCTTCTCGACGCGGCCCTGCGTGCGCGCGGCAATCCACCGGATGTCGACCGGCACCAGCGTGCCCGGGCCGTGGACCTGGCGGACCATCGGCCCGCGCTTGACCGTATTGATCCATACGAGGCTCCGGTCGACGGTCGGCACGGCCGGCTTGAGCCGCGCAAGGACCACCGTGATTGCGACGAGGGCGACGACGATGGCAGACCCGGTGTAAATCCGTTTCCTGAGCTTGGCCTTGGCCTGTGAGGGGCGCTGGATATCCATGGATCAGCCCTCTATTTGCACGAGGTGTGCCATCGTAATAGACATTATGCAAAGTGCTTGACAGTAGCATATAGCGAATAGATTGAGATGGCAAAATTGGACCCAATTCCCCCGGTTACGGGAAAAAATCGTCCCATAATCGGGAAACCCTCCCAGCACCCGTTTATGCCTTCGGCATGGGGAGCCTCATGATGGCGATACAGCCTGTCCGGTCGTCGCGGTTGTAGAGCGCGAGCGAACCCCCGTGATTCTCGGCTATCTGCTGGCAGAGAACGAGGCCGATCCCGGACCCTTCGGGTTTCGTCGTGAAGAACGGGACGAAGAGGTTCGCGGTCTCGCCGATTCCCGCGCCGTTGTCCTCGACCCAGATCTCCACAACCCCGGCGCCCACCCGCCATGAGATCTTCACCTTTGCGGATTTGTGGTCGAGCGAGGCCTCCACGGCGTTCTTCACGAGGTTGATGATCGCGTGCTCGATCTGCGCGCCATCCACCATCAGCTCGACCGGAGCCCCCGGTTGAAGCTCCACCACCAGCCTGTGCTCGAGCGCGACGGCGCGCCGAAGAAGGGCAGGCAGGTCGCAGGGCGCCGCCTGCGGGGGCGGCAGCTTCGCGAGCCGCGTGTAACCCTGGAGGAAACGTTCGAGGCTCTCGGCCCGGGCCGAGATGACCCCGAGGCCCGACTGCATGTCCTGCTCCCAGTCCGGCCGCCTCGGCAGGCGCTCGATCGAGGAGCCCAGCGTCGCGGCGATCGATTTTATCGGGGCCAGCGAGTTGTTGAGCTCATGGCCGAGGACCCGGACCAGCCGCTGCCAGGCCTTCAGCTGTTCCTCGCGCAGCGGCCGGCTCAGGTCGCCGAAGACGACCAGATGGTGCGGGCGACCCTCTTCCCGGAACGTGGTCCTTCGCATGCTCCAGCGCCCGTAGGCCCGGGGAAGCGCGGAGGGCCCCAGTATCCGGTCCGACTGTCCCTCGAGGCACTCGGCGAGACCAATGGCCGCCGCATCGCGACCGAGGAGGCGCTCGGCGGGCTGGCCCAGCAGGGACTGGCCGGCGGGATTGACCAGCCTGAGGACGCGCTCGGAATCGAATGCGAAAATGGCGACGTCGATCTGCTTGATTGCGGCGGCGAGGAGCGCCGTTGCCTCAAGGGCGCCCCTCCTCTGCGTCTGGAGGATCTCGCCGAGCCCGTTTATTTCCGCGAGGACGTCGCCCAGCGGATCGCGGCGCTTGGCGCCGCGCGCGCGAAACGAGAAGTCACCCTCGCGAAGCGCCAGCAGGAGGTTGGACATGGTCTGGAGCGGGCGGATGACGCGCTCCTGCGCGGCGAATGCAAAGCCGAGCCAGCAGGCGACGACGAGAAGCGCCACGGTGGCGCGGACGTCCGGGGCGTGGGGCGCGCTCCACAGCCAGACGAATGAAAACACCACCGCAGGCAGGCCGCCGAGCAGGCAGTAGGCGAGTATCGCCTGGTCGTGGGTGAATTTGCTCGGCCGTTTGGCCATGGGAGGACCATGGCGGGTCCCGCGAAAAGCTACAGTCCGTATTTCTCGAGGCGGCGGTAGAACGCGCTGCGGCTGAGCCCGAGCAGCTCGGCGGCCTTGCGCGCGTTTCCGTCGCAGCGGGAGAGCGTCTTCTTGATCAGGTACGCCTCGACCTCCTCGAGGCTCATGTCGTCCAGGCGGGGCACGGCGGCGGTGGCGTTCAGCGCGAGGTCCATGGCGCGCACAACCTTGCCGGGAGCCATCAGCACGGCCCGCTCGACCGCGTGGTTGAGCTCGCGCACGTTGCCGGGCCACGCGTAGCCGCGCATCGCCTGGTTGGCCTCGTCGTCGAATCCCGTGATCGCCTTCCGGTACCGAAGGACGTGCTGCTTCAGGAAGTGCTGGGCGAGGAGATCGATGTCATCCCTGCGTTCGCGCAGCGCGGGCAGGTGGATCTGGATCGTGTTCAGCCTGAAAAGGAGGTCCTGCCGAAAGCGGCCGGCCGCGACCTCCGCCGACAAGTCGGCGTTCGTCGCGGAGATGAGCCGGACATCCGCGCGGATCGTCCGGGAGGAACCTACCCGCTCGAACTCCCCGCGCTCCAGGGCCCTGAGTATCTTGGCCTGCTGCGCTGCGGGTATGTTCCCAATCTCGTCCATGAAGAGCGTGCCGCCCTCGGCAAGCTCGAAGCGACCCGCGCGGTCGCCCTTGGCGTCGGTGAACGCCCCGCGGACATGCCCAAAGAGCTCGCTCTCGAAGACGCCCTCAGGCAATCCGCCCATGTTGACTGAGATGAAGGGCTTTGCGCCGCGCGGGGATACGGCGTGGATCGCCTGGGCGACAAGGCCCTTGCCCGTCCCATTCTCGCCGGTGATAAGCACGTTGGCGTCCGACGGGCCCACCCGGGCGATGAGCTCCAGGACCGGCCGCATCGCGGCCGACTGGGCGATCAGCGCCGGCCCCAGCTTGCCGCGAAGCAGCTGGTTCTCCTGCTCAAGCCTTCTATAGGCGCGGACCGTGCCGCCGAGTTCGATCTGGTTGCGGACAATGGCGATAAGCCGGAGGTTCTCCCATGGCTTGGCGACGAAGTCGCGCGCCCCCCGGCGCATGGCCTCGACCGCGAGCTCGACGTTGGCCCAGGCGGTCATGATTACGACAGGAAGCGTGGGATCGATCGACTGCAGCTTGCTCAGGAGGTCGAGTCCCTCCTTCCCGCTGGTCGTGTCGCGCGCGTAGTTGAGATCGATGAGCGCCAGCGAATAATCCCGCGCTTCGACCGCCTTGACGGCGGCGGCGGGCGACTTCACGGCCTCGGTCTGGTAGCCCTCGTTCTTCAGCAGGAGGCGGAGCGCCTCGATGATGTCGGCGTGGTCATCCGCTATCAGGATGCGATGGGAAGGCGCGCCAGACATGCCAGGATTCAGGGGAGGGTTGGAGGACGAGACGAGCGTCAAACGCTCAGTCGTAGGTCAGCTTTATGTGGTAGCGTTCGAGAGTCGTCCCGAGGGTCTGGTCGTAGATCGCCACCGCCTGGCGCTCAGCCGCGAGGGCATTCGAGACGGCGTTCTCCGCCTGCGCCAGGATCTGCTGCTGCTGGATCACTGAAAACGTGGAGCCGGTTCCCGCCTTGTTCTTCTTCTCCTCGGCCTCGAGCGCCTGCTTGGCCAGGTCGACCGCGGCCTGGTCGGCAGCAACGCGCTTTCTCGTGGTCTCGACCTGGCCGTCAGCCTGCGCGACGGCCACGGCGATGTCGGCGGTAAGGCTCCGCAGATTCTCGTCGGCCTGCTCGCGGGTCAGCTTTGCGGCCCGGAGCGTCCCGCGGCCCACGGCGAACGTGAAGGGTATCGTGACCGTCAGCCCCGCCGAAACCGACGGGTTCATGTGATCCTCCACCATCTGGCGGCTCGGCGAGAAGTTGGTTGCCGACCCGTTGTAGCCATAGCCGCCTGTGAAATCCACCTCGGGCAGGAGTTTGTTTCGGGCCGCAGCCTCGATCGCGCGGTCCTGGGCGATCCCGAACCGCGCGATTTGGTAGTCGGGGCGCTTCATGAGCGCCTGGGCCAGGTCGGCCCTGCGGTCCACGGTGACGTCTGGAAGCTGCATAGGCGCCAGGACGAACAGGGGCTCGTCCTCAAAGAATGAGTCCTCACCGATGAGCTCCCGCAGCGCGTTCTGGGCGTCGCGCACGTACCTCTGGGCGATGAGGATCTGCTCCACGAATTGAGCCGCGTACGCGCGCTCCTCGATGACGTCGCTCTGCGCCGCGCTTCCCGCCTTGAATTTTCTCTCGTTGTCGTGGACTTGGCCGTTGGCGAGGGAGCTCTCGGCCTCGGCGGACTCGAGCTCGTCATGCGCAAGCTGCAGGTTGCTGTAGGCCTCTATCGCGCTGGTGATCGTGTTGATCGCGGACATCTGGTAGGTAAGGTCCGAGATCGAGCGATTTGCCTTCTGTATGCGCACCTGCTCGAGGTTGTAAGCCAGTCCGAAACCCCTAAGCAGCGGCTGCGTCACCGTGAAGCCCCCGAATGACTGGTAGTTTTTGGTTATCCCGTTGTAGACGTCACGGACTTCCTGGGTGCTTCCATAGATGTAATACTGAGTCCCAACCGGCAGCAGACCCTGTACGCCGGCGCTGTAGTAGTCTACTTTGGTCAGGTCCTCCACCGGGATCGGCCCGATTGACGTGTTGAATTGCGACGAGCTGTAGGTCCGGCTGAACGCAAGCGCGGGATCGAAAGCCCCACGTGCGACAAGAAGGTTAGCCCGCGAGATGCCGGGGAGGAACGACGAGACCTTCAGGTTCTTGTTCCTCTGAAGCGCGAGCCGGATCGCCTCATCAAGGGTGAGCGTGGGAATGGGCTCTGCCGGGGGCGGGACCTGCGCCAGCGCGGCGCAGGCTGAGACCGCCATGAGAAAAAGCACGAGGCGTCGCATGCTACTTGAGGAGGAGGCCGTCAGCCAGGCGGAGCACCCTGTGGCCATAGGCGGCGTTCGCTTCCGAATGGGTCACCTGGACGATCGTCACGCCGTCGTCCTGGTTCAGCTTCTTGAAGAGCTCCATGATCTCGCGGCCCTGGTCTGAATGGAGGTTGCCGGTGGGCTCGTCGGCCAGGATCAGGCGCGGGCGGGCGACCAGCGCACGCGCGACCGCGACCAGCTGCTGCTGTCCGCCGGACAGCTGGGACGGGTAAAGGTCTTTCTTTGCGACGATATGGAAGCGATCGAGCGTGTCGCAAACGATCGTCTGGCGCTCGGCCCTCGGAACGTCGCGGTAGGAGAGGGGGATCTCGAGGTTCTCGTAGACGGTCAAGTCGTCCAGAAGGTGGTAGCTCTGGAATACGAAACCTATGTTCTTCTTCTGGAGCTCAAGCCTCTGCTTCTGGTTCAGCCTATGGACGTCCGTCTCGCCGAATCGGAACTCACCGTTCCATGCTGAGTCGTGCAGCCCGAGGATATTGAGCAGCGTCGACTTGCCGGAGCCGGACGGCCCCATGATTGATACGAAGTCGCCCTCGTTGATTTCGAGGGTGATGCCGCGCAGGGCATAGAAGGGCCCTCCCTTGAGCGGATAGACGCGGTCGACGCTTTTCAGCTGAATCATGGCCTCTCTTATCGCAGGCTCCGTGCCAGACCTCAACAAGTCACACTATCCATTGTCCAATAATATGTTAGATCAATGTCAAAGCGTCGGTCGGCGCATGGAAATATTCGGAAGCGAAACCACGCGGTCCCATTATTGGGACACACGGCAGCGTCAAAGCGTGACGGGGCTCGCGGCGTCCGCTGCGCGCCTTTTCTTCAGTTCGGCGGCGATCTCCGACATCCTCTTGTCGTTCAGCGGATAGAGGAATACGAGGAGCAGAAGGGCGAGTATCCCGAGGGCCCCCGGGAAGACGCTCATCAGCTCGACGAGCCCGTGCAGCGATTCGGGCGTCTGGGTCTTGTTGGCGACGAAGCCGAGGCTTCCCATGAGGAGCAGCGTGAACCCGCCCGAGAGGCCCCAGCCCTGCTTCTGCGCGAAGATCGAGGCGGAAAAGATGAGGCCCGTGGCGCGGCGCCCGTTCTTCCATTCCGCATAGTCCGCGGTGTCGGCGTACATCGCCATGAGGAGCGCGCTCAGCGGGCCGCCGGTGATGCAGCCGATGGCGTTGATCCCGAACATGAGCAGAAGCTGGTCGGGCTTCAGGAAATAAAAGGAGCTGGTGCAGACGATCGCCACGATGAGGAGTATGACGAAGGCCAACTTCCGGCCCGCCATGCGCGCGACGAAGGGCACCAGGATCACGCCCAGGAGCGAAACCATCTGTGTGCTCGTGTTGAAGGTCGAGACGATGCTTTCCCAGCTCCACACCTGGGTGCCTGCCATGGAAGCGGGCAGGAAGGACGGGAGCGTCAGCGTCTGCGAGCCGACGTAGTACTTGAAGTAGTGGGCGGTGGCGTTGCCCCGGAGCGCCACGAAAAAGATGAACGTGATCGTCGTGACAAGGAGGATGAGCCACGGCCTGTTCGTCAAAAGGTCGCCCAGGTCCTTGCCATACGAGGTCTTCTGGGCCCTCGGGGGAAGGACGCGCTCCTTCGTATTAAAGAAAACGATCAGGAAGAAGATGATGGATGCGATCCCGTAGATCACGAACGCCATCTCCCATCCCCGCTGGACCGTCGTCGCCCCGAGCCAGCCGCCGACCTTCGCCATCGGAAGGAGGGTTGCGGAGACGATGATGCCCCCGGCGAAGGCCCCCACGTACTTAATCGACGAGAGCGACGTCCGCTCGTTCGGGTTCGGCGAGATGACGCCCAAAAGGGCGGTGTAGGGGATGTTGATCGCCGTGTAGATCAGCATCATGGCGTTGAATGTGAGATAGGCCCAGATGAGCTTTCCCTTTGCCCCGAAGTCGGGAACGTAGAAGGTCAGGAAGCCCGCGACGGCCATCGGCACGCAGCCGTACAGCAGAAAGGGCCTGAATTTTCCCCAGCGGGACCGCGTCCTGTCCGAGAGCATGCCCATCACCGGGTCAAAGAAGGCGTCGCTGAAACGGCTGAGCCCCATCATGGTCCCCGCCGCCGCCGCCGTGATCCCAAAAATATCGGTGTAGAAGATCGCGAGGTAGACCGAGATGGTCTGCCAGTAGAGGCAGGACGCCAAGTCGCCGAACCCGTACGAGAACTTCTCTCGCAGGCTCAGGCGCTCGGCTGACGGATCCAAGGCTTGGCTTTCCAGAATATCACTCATCGGGGGTGGGGTTTGGCGAAACGGCTGGTGGGTTTTCGCCAGCGGCTTTCTATATAACTACGTTTGAGTTGGAAATGAGATTCTTTAATTCATCGTCACCGCATCGACCACCACAGGCCAGCGGTCACAAGTAACAGGACCGTCAGCCAGATCCGGTAGTCCCGCAGTCCCGCCCCGCCCGAGGGGGCGACGAGTGCGCCCCAGTCGGAAACGGTCGTGGTGGACAGCTTGGCGGAGGACGTCCGGGGCGTGGCGAGGCTGACGCAAACAAGCGCCACCATCGCCACCGCGAACGCCAGCATCGCAGCATGGAGCCACGGCCTGAGGAGGGGGGCGTCCATGAACGGCAGGAAGTGGAATTCGCCGTTCAGCATGAGGAGCGGGCAGACGACTCCGGCGGTGCAGAGGCAGGCGACGACGCCCTGCGTCGTCGTCCGCTTCCAGAGGACGCCGGCGAAGAAGATGCCCGCGAAGGGAAGCATCAGGTAGACCTGGATCGTCTGCAGGTAGGTGAAGAGGTTTCCGAACTTGCCGATCATCGGTGCCCAGGCCGAGCCGAGGATGAACACGGTGAGGACGGCCCAGCGCCCCACCCGGATCTGCTGCGCCTGCGATGCCTCGGGCCGCCAGCGCAGGTAGAAGTCGCGGGTGACAAGGGTTGAAATCGAATTGTAGGTCGCGCTGATGTGTCCCATGAGCGCGGCGCCGATGCCGCTGATCGTGAGGCCGAGGAGGCCCGCGGGCATGATGTGGAGAAGGAGAGCGCCGTACGCCTGGTCCGGCTTCGCGAGGTCGGGAAACATCGCCTTCGCGATCAGGCCGGGAAGGACGAGGAGGAACGGCGTCGTCAGCTTCAGGAAGCCGCAGAGGATCGCGCCCTTCCTTCCCTCGTTCAGGTCCTTTGCCGCGAACGCCCGCTGCACGAGCACCTGGTCCATCGACCAGTAGAAGCTTCCCGCAAGGAACACCGCGAAGAACATTCCCGGCCACGGATAGTCGGGGTCGGTCGCGGGCTTGACCATCGAGAACATCCCGGGGGCGAGCTTCTCATGAAGCCCGCTCCAGCCCCCGACATGCCGGAGGCCCACGACGGTCAGGATCACGGCGGCGACGAGGAGAACGGTCGTCTGCAGGGCGTCCGTGTACACGACGACCCGCAGGCCGCCCTTCATCGTGTAGAGGGCTGTGCCGAGGCCGACGACCCAGATGATCGTGTAGGGGTTCCAGCCGAGGAGGTTCGAGAAGACCAGGGATGAGGCCCAGAGCGAGATCGAGATCTTAGTCAGGACCGAGAGGATGACCATGAAGCCGGAGAAGAAGAGCCGGATGCCGCTTCCGTAGCGCTGCTCGAGGAATTCGGGGACCGTGTAGATCCTGTTCTTTATATAGAAGGGCAGGAAAAGCGTGATGAGCGGCACGAGGCAGAACACCGCCGACCATTCGTACCCCCCCACCGCCATGCCGCCGGAGTAGCCGCTGCCCGCCAGCCCCACGAAATGCTCGGCGGAGATGTTGGCCGCGAAGAGCGATGCGCCGATGAAGGGCCAGCGCAGCGTGCGGCCGGCGAGGAAGTAGTCCTCGGAGGACTTGGGTTTTCGCGAAAGGAGCAGGCTGGCACACGCGATGACGAGGACGTACGCTCCTATCGCGATCCAGTCGATCCACTGGAGCGCCATGGACTAGGCGGAAACGCTCACGTCCTTCAAGTCGGCGCGGGAGGCGGCGTAGCTCGTGTCGTAGGCAAGGACCGCGGGGTCCTGCTCCTTGCCGTTCGCCTCGCACCAGGCGCGGTAGAGCGCCGGCCACCAGTTCTCGTGCTGCGTGAGGCCCTTGTCCCTGTAGCTCGACCAGTCGATGAGGACCTTTGTCCAGCTGCGGTCGCCGTAGTCGATCGCCTGCTTCGCGTCGCCGTACGGCCTTACGAACCAGTCGCGGCCGATGTGCGCATGCAGGACCTCGTCAGCCCAGTCGTAATCCTGGATCATGCGCGAGTAGGCGTCCCCGGATGCCGTGCCGACCTCCCACTCGAATCGCTTGCCGGACTTCGGCATCAGGCCCTGCTCGATGTAATAGAGGACCGCGTGGCGCTCGATCGGGGTCAGCTGCGTGTTCAGCGCGAGCGACCACGTGAAGTTGACCTTCACGAGGCGGCCCCAGTCGATGCCCGCATGGACAAAGCCGACCTCGCCCATCATGGCGTGTCGGGCTTCGTCCCAGAGCTGGCGGGTCATGTCGACATAGTAGCCCCAGGCTTTGCCCTTTGTCTCTGCGATGATCGAGGCCATCATCTCCGGGACGTCGATCTCCCGCAGCCTCTTGTAGTACATCATGAGCGTCTTCGGCTCCGGCGGAAACTTGGGGTCGTAGAGGAAGGCCTCCGCGTGGACGCCCATGTTGTAGGGATCGGGAAAGCGCCCGTCCCTCTGGGGCACGCCGTCAAAGGCCCTCGGCGAGATCGAAAACAGCCGAGCGGGCTCGCCCTCGCGGGCCGGCGCGCTCCCGTCAAGCGCCCCCGCCTGCGCCAGCAGCTTGTCGAGGAGGCTCTTCCAGCCGGTCAGCTCGGAGCGCCGGACCGGTGGAATGAGCTGCGCGGCGGCGCGGGCGCCGTAGCTCAGCATCTCCTCGACCTCGATGAGCGCGAAGCGGCAGATCCGGAATGAGGGATGGTCGACCAGGCGGTTGGTCTCGTCCCTGTGCCTGACAAGCGCGTCGCGCAGCGCCGGGAGGGCGTGCTCGTAGAGGCCGACCAGCAGCGCCGCCGTGTCGCGGGCGCAGGCGATCTCGTCTAGGAACACGTCCAGCGCCTTGTTGGGCGCATTGTCGAGGCCGAGCGGCGGCTCCCTCATCTCCCCCACGCGCTTCCTCCAGGCGGCAGCGTGCTCGGCGCAGTAGTGGGCGTGGAGGCTGAAGGCCATCTTGAGCTCGTAGATCGGCTCGGCTGTCAGGCGCTCGATGAATATCCCGTGCAGCCGCCTCATCGTCCAGTGGTGGCGCTTCAGCCGCTTCACGCATTCATCGACGGAGAACCCGATTCGGGCCGCCTCGGGGATCGAGCAGATGCCCGCGACGGGCGGCAAGTCGCGGTACGTCCGGTAATTTTCGGGAGTTGTCATGGGGTGGGGTGCCCGGGCCTCGTCGCCGCGCTACTTATAATAGACGCCCAGGCGGTCTATCAGCCTGGACTGGAGGTCCGCGACGTCAGCCTCGCCGGAAATGCGGTAGAGGATTTCGCCTCCGGGCGCGATCACGACCGTGTACGGGTAGCCTCCCGGCCACTTCGGATCCAGCGCCTGCGCGAGGGCGTCGCCTCCGGGCCCGGTGTAGATGTAGTTGTTGGTGCTGCGACCCTGCTTCGCCACCGCGGCCTTCGCCCCGGGCGGCACCGCGGCGTGTTGTTTCTTCAGGAACTGCAGCGCCTTCGCCTCGTCCTTGGGTTCGTCCACGCTGACCGAGATCATGTCGAAGTCGCGGGAGTTGAGCCGCCTCGAGATCGAGACAAGGCCCGGGAACTCCTCGACGCAGGGGACGCACCAGGTGGCCCAGACATTGATCACGCGCAGCCTGGACGTTGCATTGCGGGCGAGCGAAGCCACACCCGCAGCGTCGACCCGCTCAATCGAGACCGGCAGATTGGCCCACTCCTCGTTGCCCTCGGCCACCGAGCCCTTCTTCGTCAGCCACTTTGTCGAGCAGCCAAACGGACGCGTGAACTCGACCGGCACCGGTTTCCCTGCAAGGAGCGCCGCCACGGCGTTGGCGGCATCCGTTGAATGCACGGAGGCCGGGTCGGCCAACTGGGAGTCGTCGAAGCGGCCCGCGTAGCGCAGCTTCCTCTGCTGGTCGAAGATGAACATGTGGGGCGTGCAGAGGCAGCCGTACGCCATGGCGGCCGCCTGTGTCCCGCCGTCATAGAGGTAGGGGAAGTTGAAGCCGCGGTCCCTGGCATAGAGCTTCATCTCCTCGTAGCTGTCGCCATACTTGCTATAGCCGAGTTCGTCGATCCGCAGGCCCTCCATGCTGTTCGGGTTGATCGCTACGACGCCGACGCCCTTACCCCTCAGCCCGGCCACGAAGGGAATGAAGCGGGTCTCGACCGCGTGGGACACCGGGCAGTGGTTGGAGAGGAAGATGACGATGAGGAAGTTGTCGGCGCTGAAGTCCGACAGGCTGTAGGTTTTCCCGTCGATCCCGAGAAGCGAGAAGTCCGGCGCGGCCTCGCCGATCTTCAGCATGTGGAAGGCCGGGGGCAGCCCGTGCTGGTAGTACGCGTCGGAGTCCTGGGCCTTCAGGCCGCCGGCAAGCAGGGCAAAGGTCATGAAACCTAGGAGGGGTGATTTCATGGGAAAGAGCCTGCGCCCCCTTGGCGGGGCGGGCAAGCCGAAGGAATGGGTCCCTGCGGGGTTCCGCCGCGCAACCGTAAATGGGTTTCGGCCGTAGTGTATGAATTGCAGGTGCCTGCATCGGCTTGCAACCTGCGGAACATCACGCTCCGCCCCGCTGCTCGCCCGTCGGAAACCCACATGCTCCCTTCACCTGAATGCTATCGGCGGCTGATCGGCCTTCAGATGGCCTTTTTTCTGGTCTTCGCCAGCGCGCGCGCCGAAGCGCAAAGCGTTCCGGATGCGGCCGCTCCGGTGCTCCTCAACGAGGTCGTCGTGTATGGGGGCGAGGAAAGCCTGATCGGGGAGGCGGCTTCCCCTGCGGAGGGCCAGGTCGGCATGGCGGAGCTCGATGCGCGCCCTTTCCTGCGGCGCGGCGAGCTCCTTGAAGTCGTTCCCGGGCTTATCATCACCCAGCACTCGGGGGACGGGAAGGCGAACCAGTATTTTCTGCGCGGCTTCAACCTGGACCACGGCACCGATTTCGCGACCACGGTCGACGGGATGCCGGTCAATCTTCCGTCGAACGCCCACGGGCAGGGGTATTCGGACCTGAATTTCATAATCCCCGAGCTCGTCCAGGGCATAGACTACGAGAAAGGGACCTATTACGCGGCCAATGGCGATTTCTCGGCCGCGGGAGCGGCGCAGTTCCACCTGGTCGATGCACTCGCCCGGGGATTTGCAAAGGCCGAGGTGGGCCCGGACGACTACTTCAGGTTCGTGACCGCGGACTCCTTCAGGTCGCCGGGCGGCGCTGTCGTGACAGCCGGTTTCGAGTACGGCTACTACGACGGTCCATGGGTTAACCCGGAGGATGCGAACCATCTCACCGGTTACCTGCGCCGCGTGTGGTCGAGTGGCGGCAACACGCTTGAGCTGACATTCATCGGCTACCACGCGGCATGGAATTCGACGGACCAGGTGCCCCTGCGGGCGATTGACGAGGGAATCATCTCCCGATTCGGCGCAATCGACCCCACCGACGGGGGCACCTCGTCGCGCGCCAATCTCGACTTCAGCCTGGTCCACCCCGATGCGGACGGACAGACCCGGCTCAACCTCTACGCGATGTACTACCGGCTGGCGCTCGACTCCGATTTCACTTATTTTCTGGTCGACCCCATTCATGGCGACCAGTTCAGCCAACGGGATCGCAGGGGAATCTTCGGTGGCTCCGGATCAAGGGACTGGAACGCGCAGATCGCGGGAAGAAAGGTGACGACGACCGTCGGCTTCCAGGAAAGGTCGGACGTCATCAGCCTCGGGCTGTTCAACACCCAGGATCGCGGGGTGATCAACCCGGTCGATCTCTCCTCCGTCCACGAATTTGGCGGGGGCCTCTACGCGCAGAGCCAGGTCCACGTTTCGGAATGGCTGCGGGTTCAGGGGGGGGTGCGGGCCGATGCCGTCCAGTTTGACGTGGACGACACCGAACCAGCGAACTCCGGGAAGAAGGAGGCCGCGATACTGAGCCCCAAGCTCAACATCATCCTGGGCCCCTGGGATAAGACGGAGTTTTATCTGGACGCCGGTGACGGCTTCCACAGCAACGACGCCCGCGGGGCCGTCGAGCACGTCGATCCGCAGGATGGACTGCCGGCCGAACCGGTGACTCCGCTCGCACGCGCGGAAGGCGCGGAGTTTGGGATGCGGACGTCATTTGTTCCCGGACTCGTCAGCACTGTCTCGGTCTGGGGTCTCGACCTCGCCTCTGAGCTCACGTTTGACGGGGACACCGGCCAGACGAACGCCAGCGGCCCCACGCGGCGGTACGGCATTGAGTTTGCGAACTTCTACCACGCGACACCGTGGCTGGCCCTCGACGCCGATGTCGCGTTCACCCACGCCCGGTATCTGGAGGAGACGAATGGCGGCTACGACATCGCGAACTCCATTGGGACCGTCATCGCGGGGGGCGTCACGGTCAACGCGGGCCAGGGTCTGTTTGGAAGCCTGCGCGGCCGATATTTCGGCGCCCAGCCTCTCGTGGAGACGGGACAGGTCGACGAGCCGTCATCGCTCACCTTCAACGGGCGTGCCGGGTGGCGCGACCGCAGGTGGGAATTTGCAGTCGACCTGCTCAACATCCTCAACCGGCAGAACGACGACATTGCCTACTATTACACGTCGCGTCTGCCCGGGGAGCCGGCTGCGGGCGTCGCCGATGTGCATCTGCATCCCGCCGAGCCAAGGACCGTCCGCTTCAGCGTGCTGCGCCGGTTTTGAGGGCGGGGCGCCCGCGCGCGATCGTCAAGGCGTGGGATTTCGGCGCCAATCCGAAAACTGCCCTGAAGTGGCATATTGCTTGAGCGCACTCTCGGTCAGGCCGATGCCGCGAAGGGCGTAAAGGATCATGTCATCCACGGCCGCGCCCAGCGGGCCCTTGTAGCGCATGGCCCTTTTCGGCGGCAGGCGGATCAGGCAGGCCATCGACGCCGTGTGCTGGAGGTACCAGAAAAGGTTCTCGGGTTCCGTCGCAAGGGGCAGCGCGTCGCCGCTTTTCCTGGCCTCGGAGAGGGAGGCCGCAAACGAGGCGCGGATCGCCCGCAGCCTCTTGCTCCGGAGGAACTGCGCCGCGAATTCGCCGTCGTCGACAAAGCTCCGGTAGAAGAGGCGCATGATCTGGTAGCCCTTGGTGGACTCCTTTATCACGATCCCGTTCACGAAATTGAACACCAGCCTCACGAGTGTCTGCGTTGACGGCGGATGGCTGTCCACGCGCAGGCTGACGGGTTCGATGAAATCGGCGTAGCGCTGGAGCATCTCATTGAACAGCGCGGCCTTGGTCGGAAAGTGCCGGAATATCAGCGCCTCGGAGACGCCGCACGACTCCGCGAGTTCGATCGTGGTCACGCCGTCGAGGCCCTTTCGCGCAAAGAGAGGGAGGGCGGACTGGGCGATGGAGTCTTTCCTGAGCTTTGCGGTCAGGCGGGTTTTGGGCAGGGGCATGGGTTCTTTGGGGGGTTTGGGTTGATGTACCGAGTGGCGCGCCGAAGCAAAGCGTCTTTTTTGGCTATTTGGAGCAATCCGTTCCAGGTGCCCGTGCGCCGACGTAAGTGATCACTTACTTATAAGCCGTGATGGCATGCTTGCTGCTACTTTTGCCGCGCCACTCAGGAAACGAGGAGCGCCTCCCTGACCGGGGCCGGAAACACCAAATCGAATCATTCCCATGAACTACGTTCTAAGAAAATGCCCCCGTGCGATTCTCGCGCTGGGCGTTGCCGGCGTGGGGGCGCTGTCGGCGCAGACCGTGAGTCAGCCGGCCGCCAGCACCACGACGACGACGACCACCACAACCGCGGGCGCCACCATGACGCCGGCACCGTCTCCGAGCGAGGTCGACGTCCTAGAGAAGGTGGTGGTGAGCGACGTGCCGCTCGAGGACCAGGTGAGCCCTCTTCAGCGCCCTGTCTCATCCGTCATCGGGATCGACATGTCCATCCTCGACCTGCCGCGGTCCGTCACCGAGATCAACTCGGCGCAGATACGCGACGAGTCGATCCTGGACGTCACCGACTTTTCCAAGATCGTCGCAAGTTCCTATACGGACACGCAATTTGGCGGCCCCAATCTGCCGGAGCTGCGCGGGCAGTCCGCAGAGGTGTTCCAGAATGGGATGCTGCGCACGCCGCGCTCGGACGGCCAGCCCCTGAGCTTCAATTCGGTCGAGGGGTTCGACGTGGTGCTCGGGCCCGCCGATGTCGTCTATGGCCCGACGGGCAACGTGGGGGGCTACGTCAACCTCGTCACGAAACGCCCGTTCTTCGACGGGGATCATACGACGATCACGCTCACCTACGGCGACTATGATACCAAGAAGGCGCAGATCGACGTGAGCGGTCCCCTCAGCGACAAGCTCGCCTACCGCGTGAGCTATGAGGGGGAGGATTCCGGCAGCTACTACCGGTTCCAGCACACCCAGTCCTCCGACATCTACGGGGCTCTCAGGTACCTGCCGACGTCCAACATCACGATCGACTTCAACACGGAGTTTTACACGGCCAACTATTTCGAGAACACCGGCATCAACCGGCCGACGCAGCAGCTGATCTCGAATGGCCTGTATTATCAGGGGATCGGCGTGAGCCCGTTCACGGGTCCCGGCCAGGACCCGCGCAACTTCCTGTCGGTCGTCACGGTGACCGGAGTCGTTCCCATCGACCGGCGGGACGGGCTGGTTGCGCCGACCGACGGGGACGAGGGAAAGAACTACCAGGCGCAGCTCGACGTCACGGACCGCCTCAACGGCAACCTAACGCTCGTCAACAAGGCCTACTTCGAGGACTACACGCAGCTGCAGCTCGAGTACGCCCAGCGCTACTACAATGACATCAAGGAGTCGTACAACTTCGAGGACCGCATGGAGCTTCGCGGGGATTTCGACAAGAACCAGTTCATCACCGGCCTCTCGGTTCGCTACATCCATGTCCTGGCCTATTCGGATTTCTTCAACGAGTACCTGAACGCGACGGACATCACCTCGAACCCGGCCAATTTTCCGATCACCGAGCTTTTTGGGGTTGTCCCGGTCCCCGGGACGGGCGGGACGCAGTTCGCGACGCCGGGCGCATCGTACCCAAGCGGCGACTATCCCAACTCGCAGAACGGAACCCAGGACGAGGATTCCTACCAGGTAGGCTATTTCTACCAGCACATCCTGAGCTTCACCAAGGAGCTGAACCTCCTCGTCGGGGCGCGGGCGGACCTCATCCATGAGAGCCTGACCGATCCACTTCCCCCGCCAGGATTCACCGCGATGCACGCCTCGACGACAGAAGGGGAGGGCGCCGTCGACGTGAGCCTCACCTTCAAGCCGGTTGCGTGGAACACGGAATACGTGACCGCGGACTTCAACCAATCACCGGTCACCTCCAACGGCGGGGGATATGACGGGTTCACGGGCGACGGGATCACGCCCGAGGATTTTCATATCAGGAATTTTCTCTACGAGGCGGGCTCGAAGTTCGCGCTCATGAACAACACCCTGTTCCTGACCGGCTCGGTCTACTACCAGAAGCGCAGCCAGACCAACCTGTTCGGAGCCGTGCAGGTGGTCGACTCCGCCGGCTACGAGCTGCAGGCCAACTACCAGCCGAACAAGCACTTTTCGGGCACCGCTTCGTTCAGCTACATGAATGCATGGCTTCCCGGCGCCTCCGGCGGCCTCGCGTTCACGGAGAATGTCTATGACGCCTTTGCGCCGCCCTACGGCAACGGGATAGGCAGTCCCAATTTTGACTCTCTCCCCCTGGGGAATTACCGGCTGCCTGGCGTGCCGCGCGAGCTCTTCAGCGCCTTCACAAAATACAGGTCGGACTTGGGCCTGGGCGCCAGCATCGGAATCGTGGTCACTAGCCCGATCATCACCTCGTACCTCGGGAACGTCGTGATCCCAACTCAGTACACTTTGGACGGCGCTGTATTCTACGAGGCGAAGCATTGGGCCGTCCGCCTGAATCTGTACAATATCACGGACGAGAAGAACTGGTCGGCGGAGGACCCCGCGGTGGCCAACGACCTTGTCACGGCGGATCTTCCGTTCCACGTCGAGGGCAGTCTGACCTACCGCTTCTAGCGCTATCTGCGGGCCCGGCACCCATCGACGGCGGCCACCCGCGTTGCCCCATCCCCATATGAACAAACCCCAGATTCGCGCGTGTGCTTTCCTCGCGGCCGCCGTCCTCTCGGTGGCCAAGCCGCTTTCGGCGGACGACGTCCCCACCGCCACGCGCGTGGCCAACCCGATAACGTTCAGCGAGGAGACCAAGACCCGGCAGGATCTGGTCCAAGTGGCCCTTGGCCGGGAGCCTGCGGACCTCATCATCCGCGGCTCGACGGTCCTCAACGTGTTCACCCTCTCTTGGGAGAAGAACCAGGACATCGTGGTTCGCGGCCAGCGGATCGCTTGGGTCGGGGCCGCCGGCACCTGGCCGGGAACATGCACGAACATCTACGACGCCAAGGGGCTCTGGGCCGTGCCCGGCTTCGGCGAGGCGCACAAGCACATCGAGAGCACGTTCCTTTCGCCGGAGTGGGAGGCGGCTCTCGTGATCCCCCTCGGAAACACATGGACAACCGAGGGCTCGCACGAGTTTTCCAACGTCAGCGGTCCCCACAACGTGGAGTTCTGGCTCACTCCCGGGAAACTCGGCAGTCCGCTGAAGATCTTCCCCTCGCTGGGGTCTGCGACCCCGCCTTCGGCGTTCGAGATAGGCGGTGGAAACTACGCGTACAAGGAGATCGCCGATTTCATACAGAAGAACATCGAGGTGCAGGGTCTGGACGAGGTCATGGACTGGCCGGCCGTTTCCGTCCCCACGCATCCCGGTTACCAGCGGATCTGGGAGGACATCCAGGGCGCTCGGGACAATCGGGGCGTCATCGAGGGCCACGGCGCCGGCCTGTGGGACATCGATCGCATCAATGCGTTTGCCGCAGCCGGGCTTTCAAGCGACCATGAGACCCGGCTCGCCCAGGAGGCGTGGGACAAGATGCAGCGCGGCACCTTTCTTGAGCTTCGCGACGAGAACATCGAGAGGGCGGTGCCCCTCTTCGTGCAGAAAGGACTCAAGGACTGGTCCAACGTCTCGCTCGTGACGGACGACCGCAACGTCGCCGACACGCTCAAGGCGGGCACGATGAACACGCACATCAAGCTGGCGATCCACATGGGCGCGCCGGTGGAGGCGGCATACGCGATGGGGAGCTACTATCCCGCCCGCCACGCCCACCAGGATCCGCTTGTTGGCTCCATCGCCCCGGGCCGCTACGCCGACGTGGTGCTCCTGAGCTCGGTCAGGGACGTGGCCATCAAGTCCGTGTTTGCGAACGGGCAGCTGGCCGCGCTCGACGGCAAATACCTGCTTCCCGTTCCCAAGATCGACTGGCCGAGCTGGGCGAGCGACACGATCAACATCAAGCGCCGGCTGACCGCGAAGGACTTTGAGATCCTTGCCCCGCAGGGGCGCATGACGGTGACAGCAGCGATACAGGCTCCCTTTTACACTCTGCCGGACCAGAAGACGGCGACGCTCACGGTCGTCGATGGCGTGGTGCAGCGCGACCCGGCGCGCGACATCATCAAGGTCGCGATCGTCGACCGCTACATGGGCAACGGGAACCTGGGGAAGATGTTTTGGACGGGCCTCGGCCCGAAAACTCCCGACTCCGCGATCGCGACCTCGGTCTCCCACGATCTTCACAACATCACGGTTGTCGGCAGCAGCGATGAGGCCATGGCAGTCGCGGTCAACCGCATCGTCGAGATCAAGGGCGGCATCGTCCTCGTCAACCAAGGAAAGGTCGTCGCCGAAATGCGGCTCGAGATCGGGGGCCTGATGACCTGCCGCCCGATACAGGAGGCGGCGGCCAGCATGGAGGACATGTACGCCAAGTCCGACTCCATGCAGTGGATCGGCAGCCCTGGATACCCGAAAGGCGTCATTTTCGCGATGATCACCTGCAGCCCCTTCACGTGGCGGCTAGTGGTGCCCTATCCGGGCAATCCTTCCGGCCTGGTGCTTCTGCAGACGGGAAAGACGATGCCGACAATTTGGTGAAGCGGTGCGCGGCAATCCTCATAATATTATTGACGGGCGTCAGCGTGGGCCACGGCGCCACCGACCGGCCGATACCGGAACCGAAGGTCGTGAACGGTTTCCTGAAGCTCGATTTCTACTGGCTCTCGTCCTATGACTTCGTGCGTCCGGCTCCCGACGCGCCGCCCGGCCCGGGCGGAAAGCCCGCGACTGGCGAGGAGCAGATCCCGCCCGCCATCAAGAAATGGGACGGTGCAAAGGTTATCCTCACGGGTTTCATGCTGCCCACCAACTTCAGCGAGGGAAAGACGACGGAGTTCCTCCTCATGGCCAACCTCATGCTTTGCTGCTACGCGACCGTGCCCAAAATCAACGACTGGGTCCTCGTGCGGTTGCCGGCGGGGGCAGACGTCGTGCAGGACCAGCCCATCACGTTCCGCGGGAAATTCCATGTAGGGGCCCAGATCGATGATGGAATTCTCACAGCAGTATATGAGATGGACGCCGACGGCCCGGGAAAGATCGAGGAATGAAGCTGCGGCGTCTGATCATTGCGCTCCTTGGCCTCGCCGCTCCCGCAGCCGCCCGGGCTCACACGATGACACTCACCCAAGTGCTCGTCTCGTTCGACCAGCCCGGGACGGTTTCCGTCAAGGTCGACATCGACCTGACGATGTTGCTCGGGAGCCCGCAACTCTACTACCAGTTCGCAACCGACACCCCTGCTGGCCGGCAGGCAACGCTGGACCGGATCGTCCCGAGGGTCCTGGACAACATCCAGCTTTTCGCCGGCGACAGCCAAATGGCGCTTGTGTTTCAGGACTTCTCGCTGCCGGGCTCCTCGAAGGCCGACTATCTCGACGCCTCGATGAGCAAGCTGACGAGCATGCGCTTCCTCGCGCTGCTTCCGGCGAACAGGCAGCCCCTGCGTCTGAAGGTCCCGGTGGGCGCGGAGATAGACTACCCGGTCGCCTACACGGTTCAGGTGCCGGCCGCGCGGGTGTCGATCACGCGGTGGCTGGAGGCCGGGATGCACGAGAGCGACCCCTTTGCCTGGGCCGACCGGGCGTCGCGGCCGGGAGCGGCGCCCGTCGCGCCTGGACCGGCGGCGAACGCTGCGCAGGCGGCGGAGAAATTCGACATCGATACGATGCCCTGGCCTCGCCAGCTGGCCCTCTACCTCCGGCTGGGATTCAGGCATATAGTTCCGGAGGGCACCGACCACATCCTGTTCGTTCTCGGCCTCTTTTTCCTCGGGATCACCTGGCGCAAGCTTATCGCGCAGACCTCGGTGTTCACAGTTGCCCACGCGACGACGCTGTTTCTCTCCACGTATGGGATTTTCCGTCTCCCGAGCCGCTACGTGGAGCCGGCGATCGCGCTTTCCATCGCGTTCATAGCGATCGAGAACGTATTCAGGCCGAAACTCGGACCCGGGCGACTCGCGATTGTCTTCGGATTTGGGCTCATTCACGGCCTGGGCTTCGCCAGCAGCCTGAGCGACGTTCCATTCCCGAAGCACGACTTTGTCGTCGCCCTTCTCGGCTTCAACTTCGGCGTCGACGCCGGCCAACTCTTCATCATCGGCCTCGCCTTTCTGGCAGTCGGATGGTTTCGAAACCGCCCATGGTTCCGGTCGCGGATTGCCGTGCCATGCTCGCTCGCCATAGCCGCCGTCGGCCTCTTCTGGGCCGTCCAGCGGATCATCTTTTACAGCCATAACTGACCGCTTCCAAAATTCACGATGAAAACGAACACGAGCTTCCAGCGCGGCATAGCCGCAGCCACCGCGATGCTCATCTTCCCAGCCTGTCTTTCGGCTCTGGAGCCGCCCCCAGCCGGCATTCCCCACTTTGAGGTGCCTTTCAACCTGGAGACAAAGACCCGTCAGGAAATCATCCAGACGGCCCTCGGGCGCGAGCCGGCGGACCTCCTGATCCACGGCGCAAACGTCCTCAATGTCTTCACGCTGTCATGGATGCCAAACACGGACATCGTGGTCAAAGGTGAGCGCATCGCATGGGTTGGCCCGGCAGGGGAGTGGAAGGGCACGTCGGCTGCGACCTTTGACGCGAGCAATCTGTGGGCCGTCCCTGGCTTCGGCGAATCGCACAAGCACATCGAAAGCACCAATCTTTCCCCGGAATGGGAGGCGGCGCTGAATATCCCGCTTGGCAACACCTGGACCGATGAGGGCTCCCACGAAATGTCCAACGTGACCGGCGAGCACAATGTGGAGTTCTGGCTGATGGCGGCCAAGTACGGCAGCCCGTTAAAGATCTTCCCGGAGCTGGGATCCGCCACGCCGCCGACGGCCTTTGAGCGCGGTGGGGGATATTACGGCTACAACGAAATCGCCGAGAACCTGGACAAGAGCCTATTTGTCGCGGGTCTTGACGAGGTCATGGACTGGCCCGCGGTGTCCGATCCGAAGAATCCCGGATACCAGCGGATGTGGGAGGATATCCAGGCAACCCGCGACCACCGCGCGGTGATCGAGGGCCATGGATCGGGTCTTTGGGACCTCGACCGGATCAACGCGTTTGCCGGTTCCGGCATTTCGAGCGACCATGAGGCGCGAATCGCCCAGGAGGCGTGGGACAAGATGCAGCGAGGGGTCTTCATGCAGCTGCGCGACACCGTCGCCGACAAGGCCATCCCGCTTTTCGTCAAGAACGGCCTAAAGGACTGGTCCAATGTCTCCCTCGTGACTGACGACCGCAATGTCTACGACACCCTGAAGACGGGCACGATGAACTATCACGTGAAGATGGCCATCCAATTCGGTGCGCCGGTAGAGGCGGCGTTCGCAATGGCCAGCTATTACCCCGCGCGGCACGCGCATGTCGACCCGCTTGTCGGCTCGATTGCGCCGGGTCGCTATGCGGACGTCGTCCTCCTGACTTCGGTGAAGGACGTCGCGATCAAATATGTCTTCTGCAACGGGAAGCTCGCGGCGCAGGACGGCAAGTACATCCTGCCGGTGCCGAAGATCGACTGGCCGAAGTGGGCCACGGACACGATCAACATCAGGCGCAAGATCACCGCCAAGGACTTTGAAATCCTCGCGCCTGCGGGCCGCGCGACGGTTGAGGCGGCAATTCAGACCCCGAGGTACACGGCGCCGGAACAGAAATTCATCGCGCTCCCGGTCGTCGACGGGGTGGTCCAGCGGGACGTCGAGCACGACATCATCAAGGTCGCGGACATCGACCGTTACTTTGGAAACGCGGCTATGGGGAAGATGTTCTGGAGCGGCCTTGGGCCAAAGACTCCCGATTCGGCCCTTGCGACCTCCGTTTCCCATGACCTGCACGAGATCGCCGTCTTCGGCACGAGCGACGAGGCTATGGCCGTCGCCGTCAACAAGCTGGTCGAGCTGAACGGAGGCATTGTGCTGGTCAGTCACGGGCAGGTCGTTGCGTCGATGCGTCTGGAGATCGGCGGGCTCATGACGTGCCGGCCGATCGCTGACGCGGCGGCAAACCTTGAGCAACTCTACTCCGCCGCGGACGCAATGGAATGGATTGGCAATCCCGGATTCCCTCGCGGGGCGATTGGCTCGCTGATAACGTGCAGCCCCTACACCTGGCGCCTGGTCATTCCCTATCCGGGCAATCCCTCGGGCCTGGTCTCGATCAAGACGGGCGAAACGCTTCCGATAATCCGGTAGGGTAGCGCTTGCGGTTTGCGCGGCCTATCGGCCCTTCCGGGTCCTGCAGGGACCGGGGGACTCGTTTGTTTTCGCTCGATCCGCCGGCAGGGCCCAAATAGGCCTCTCGCCGCCGCCGAGACCATCCGATGCCCCGATTCATAGCCGCACTCATCTTTTCAGGGGCAATCGCGCTGCCGGCGGCCTACCCGCAGACGGGCGCCCCGGTCACTCCGTTGTCGGCGGAGGAGCTCTTCCGGGCGGCCCCCTTGGGAGAGGCCATACTTTCTCCGGACGGACGGCACCTGGGTACGATCATAACGGACGAGAAGGACGTGAAGAACCTCCTCATTTTTGACGCGAAGGACTTCAAGCCGTCGGGCCTTCGAGGCAGCGGGTCGTTTGAGATCTCGACCTTTGAGTGGCTTGGCAACGACCGGTTGGTCTTCAACGTCCTGAGGGACAAGCTCTACTCGTGGGGCCTTTATTCCGCGGACATTGGCCGCATTGAGCACTACATCCCCATCAACCAGTTCGATGGGACGGAGATCATAGGCGTTCCCCGGGCGCGCCCCGACCGGGTGCTGGTCTGGATCCGTCAGTCCTCTAGGGACGACGGACGCCCGGGGCCGCTGGTTGAGCTCAACGCGAGGCGTTATCTGACCGCGAACGACGCGCGCAACAACGAAGGGGTGGTGCGCAACTATTGGCCGCCGAAGCTCGGGACGGTCATGGCCTACCGCGCGGACAATGACGGCGACCTCGCGCTCTGCATGACATGGCTCAACGGGCGGACCCACCTCTTCCATTACCATCCCGCAGGAGACGCCTGGAGTGAGGTCAGCCTGCTCCCGGGCGCGCGCTGGATGGCGGTTGATCCCGACAACCGGTACCTCTGGGTGGTCACGCATTCCGACTTCACTGGGTTCAGCCTTCGGCGGATGAACATCGACACCGGCGAGCTGGGCGGGGCCTTCCTCACCGACCCCCTTTATGACATCAGCTCAGGACGGCTCATTTTCTCGGAGGTCGGGCACAACCTCGCCGGAGTCGTCTACATGCAGCGAAAGCCCCTGTCGGTTTGGTTTTCCAGCACCTTTGCCACCGCCCAGGCCACCATTGACGAGCACAGGCCGGCCACGGACAACGTGCTCGCTGGATGCGATTCCGCAGAAAGGAAGTTCCTGTTCATGGTGACCGGCCCCCTGCATCCTGGTTCCTATGAGCTCCTTGACCTGGAGGCAAGGAGGCTGAACATCCTGGCCGACGCGGCGCCCTGGTTGAAGAACCGGGTGCTGTGCCCGGTGCAGCCTGTCAGCTTCACGGCGCGCGACGGCCTTAGGCTTGAGGGCTACGTGGCGCTTCCCCCCGGCGCGAGCAAGGAGCACCCGGTCCCCCTTGTCGTCCTCGCCCACGGCGGCCCGTGGGTGCGGGACACCAGCGAGTTCAATCCCGAGGTGCAATTTCTCGCGAGCCGCGGGTACGCCGTGCTCCAGCCGAACTACCGCGGTTCGTCCGGGTATTCCCCCGCCATCAGCCGCGCGCCCGCCTATGACTACCGCAGGATGTGCGACGACGTGACCGACGGGGCCAAGGCGATCATCGCCACGGGCATGATTGACCCCAATCGAGTCGCCATCATGGGCGGCAGCTTTGGCGGGTACCTCGCGGTCTCGGGCGTGACCTTCGAGAGCGGCCTCTACCGCTGCGCCATCACGGTATGCGGTGTCTTCGACTGGGAGCGCTTCATCAAGTCAAAGGGCGACGTCGCTCGCCCTGCCGAGTACCAGCTCCTCACCGACGAGGTCGGCAAGCCGGGCCGCGACGACAAGTACCTTGAGCGGATCTCGCCCCTTGAGCACGCCGACCACATCCACGTCCCGGTCCTGATCGCGCACGGAACGGAGGACAACATTGTCGACGTCGCCCAGTCCAAGCGCCTCGCGAGGGAGCTGAAGCGCCGGGGCGTCCCGTACGAGACTTTTTTCCGCGCGGTCGAGGGTCACGGGTTCCGCGATTACAAGGACCGGGTTGAATTCTACCACAGGGTGGAGGCGTTCCTTGCAAAGAACCTCGGCGGGGCGACGCTGACGCCTGTCAAGTGAGGCGGCCCCAATGCCGACATGCACCGCTTGAAAACCTCTTGCAGGCTGTCACACCATCAGGCGTGAACAAAAACAAGGGTGGTGGAGCAATACGCAGGGTGACGGCAGCAAACCTGCCGATGCGCCTGCTGTCCGCTGCATCACTTGCGGTCGTTGCCCTGTTCGCGACGAAGAGTGCGCACTCGGCGCAGTGGCTGGAGGATGACCGCGAACCCCCACTTTATCCCTCGATTATCACGACGCAATACGAGGGAAAGACCTATCCCGTGACTGCGGTGTCCGGCGAGATCCCCGAGATCCAGGTCGATGGAAAGCTGAGGCACCTGTATTCAACACCGAGCTACCGGACTCCGCGCGCAATGGGCTACGCTCCAGGGTTCGTCCAATTCAAGGCCCAAAGCGCCAACACGCTGACAAAGACGCTAACATTTACAATAATGGGAAGCGGGAAGATTCCCGGCGGCACGGTATCGGAGAGCGGCGAGTACGAATGCACGCTGGTCGCATCGGAGGCGCATTCCGACTGCTATATCGCCGTCGTTTTTTTCCGAAACGACGCCAGCGGGAACCCGGATGCGAGCACGACGGCGATGGCCTTTCGGCAGATCGGCGAACTGGCCGCAGGGCACGAGACCAAGGTAACCATCAATTCGGGCTATGCCGCTCCACCCGACGCGCACTTTTATTTTTTCCCGCTGATTTATTCGAGGGGGCTCGAGATCCGCACGAACATGAGCGAGGCGGCTGCCCACTACTTCCGCCCCGAGGAAATGGCGGCCCACCGGACGCTCCTGGCGGGTTATCGGCAGCAATATCCGGCCGCCGACCGGGCCGCGTTTCCCTACCTCCACTTTCAGCCCGAGCTGCCAATGGGTGTCGATCCGCGCAGCCTTCCGGCCACGGTCATCGTTAATTTCGCCGTCACCGAAACGGGCGAGGTGGATTCAGTGGTGATCGACCAGATTCTTGATGTGCAGGTCGACCGGGAAATCCGCCGGGCGATCAACGGATGGCTGTTCCTGCCGCGCCTTAAGAAGGGATATCCGGTGCGGTCTATGGTCCAGGTGCCGCTGTCATTTCGCCCAGCGTCATCCTGACCCCATGCCTGACCCAGTCTGCATTGTCGTCGCGGATTTGGGCCGTCCCGATCACCAAGAGGCCGTCCTTGCGATGACGGACGCCTATTCGCGCGACCCGTTCGGCGACGGCAAGCCGCTCGACGCCGATGTTCGGGAGAGGCTCATATCAGGCCTTCGGGGCCATCCGACCACGCTGGTCTTTCTGGCGTTCGGTGGCGCTCGGCCGATCGGCATTGCAACCTGCTTCACCGGTTTCTCGACTTTCGCGGCGAAACCGCTGGTCAACATCCATGATCTCGTGGTCCACCCAGACTATAGAAAAAGAGGGGTGGGTCGCGCCCTGCTGGAGGCGGTCGAGCGCAAGGCGAGGGAGCTCGGCTGCTGCAAGATAACACTTGAGGTGCTGGACCAGAATCAACGCGCGCTGGGCGCCTACAAGGCGTTCGGTTTTGCGAGGTACGCCCTCCAGGAAGGCGCGGGCGAAGCGATTTTCATGACGAAGGCGCTCTGAACGTGAATCCAGCGGTAGGTGAAGACCCTACGATTTCACGCGTGATGGGGCTTCGTATTTGCGGCATTGATGAGAGAATGATACGGAATGAGAAGGAAGGTACCCCACTCCGTATTTCCGGCGACCCGCCTGCCCAAGTGCCCCACGGGCATCAACGGCCTTGACGAAATAACGGGGGGTGGATTGCCCCGCGGGCGGCCGACTTTGATCTGTGGCGGCGCGGGTTGCGGCAAGACGCTGTTCGCCGCGGAGTTCATCACGCGCGGCGCGGCGCAGTTTAACGAGCCGGGTGTCTTCATGTCATTCGAGGAAACCCCCGCGGAGCTCAAGGCCAACGTCGCGTCGCTGGGGTTTGATCTGTCGGGTCTGATCAAGCGCAGGAAAATCCTCCTTGAGCATGTCCACATCGAGCGCAGCGAGATCCATGAGACTGGCGAATATGACCTGGAGGGGTTGTTCGTCCGGCTGAATCACGCGATCGACTCCATCGGGGCCAAGCGCGTCGTCCTCGACACTCTTGAGGCGCTGTTTGCCGGCCTCCCGAACGAGGCCATCCTGCGCGCCGAGCTGCGCCGCCTCTTCCGCTGGCTCAAGGTCAAGGGAGTGACGGCTGTCATCACGGCCGAGCGCGGACGCGAGCAGCTGACCCGCCACGGGCTTGAGGAATATGTTTCGGACTGCGTCATCCTTCTGGACCACCGGGTCAACGACCAGATCGCCACGCGGCACTTGCGGGTGGTCAAGTACCGCGGTGCGCTGCACGGCACCAATGAATTCCCGTTCCTGATCGGCGACAACGGGGTCAGCGTGCTGCCCATCACATCGCTCGGGCTGAGACACCAGGTGTCGAGCAAGAGGATTTCCACGGGCGTCCCGAGGCTCGACGCCATGCTGAGCGGCAAGGGATTCTTTCGCGGCAGCAGCATACTGCTGACGGGCACGCCGGGCACCGGAAAGACGATCACAGCGTGCTGTTTTGCGCAGGCCGCCGCCCGGCGCGGGGAGCGCGTCCTCTTTTTCTCATTCGAGGAATCGCCGGACCAGGTCGTCAGGAACATGCGCTCCATCGGCCTGAACCTCGGGCCGCTCGTCGATCAGGGCTTCCTGAGGTTTCATGCATCTCGGCCCTCGCTCTACGGCCTCGAGATGCACCTGGCCACGATGTTCAAGGAGATCGCCGCGTTTAAGCCCCAAGTCGTCGTCATGGACCCGATCACGAGCCTCATGTCGGCGGGCACCGACTCAGAGACCAAGGCGATGGTGACACGGTTGATCGACTACCTGAAGGGCAACCTGATCACATCGCTTTTCACGAGCCTGACTCACGGGGGACGGGCGCTTGAGCAAAGCGAAATCGCGATGTCCTCGCTCATGGACACGTGGATGCTATTGCAGGACTTCGAGGGGAACGGGGAGCGCAACCGCGTGCTCTACGTGATCAAGGCTCGAGGGATGGCACACTCGAACCAGGTGCGCGAGTTCCTCATCTCGAACCGCGGCATTGATCTCGTGGATGCCTACATCGGCCCCAGCGGCGTCTTGACCGGTTCGGCAAGGGCGGCGCAGACCGCCCGTGAAAAGGCTGAGTCCCTAGCCAGCCAGCAGGAGGGTGGCCGCCGCAAGCGTGAGCTGGAAAGCAAACGCGCGGCGCTGGAACGCCAGATCGGTGGCCTCCGCTCCGAATACGAGGCCAGTGCAGACGAGCTCCGGCAGATCGACCGGCAAGTCGGCACCCAGACGCGCCTGCTTACCACCGAGCGGACTGAGTTGGGGCGTCTCCGACACGCGGATGTCTCGATGCCCCACAGGGCTCGCAGGAAACCCATTGTGGCGAGAAAAACATGAAGAAGCCCGGAAAAACGAAGCGACGGGGATCGCGATCGACGTCCAAGGCGGACGAATTCTGGCACCTGCGCCTGTACGTCGCCGGCCAGACGCCCCGGTCGCTGGCAGCCTTCTCAAACCTGAGCAAAATCTGCCAAAACCACCTCCCAGGACGTTATAACATTGAGGTTATTGATTTGGCCAAGCCGACCAAGCTTTCCAATGGAGACCAAATCCTAGCTGTTCCCACGTTGGTGCGGAAGCTCCCGCATCCGGTGCGGAAGATCATCGGCGATCTGTCCGACACGCAGCGTGTGCTGATTGGACTAAACCTGCGGACGGCCGGCGCACGCATGTGAAAACGACCCAAAGGGCCAGATCGACCAAGAAAAGCCGCGCGACGAGGGCCTTTGAGAGGGCCCTGATCGGCGGGCCCAGTGGCAAATTCGTCCTGCGACTCTACGTTGCGGGGGCCACCGAGAGGTCGCGGCAGGCCGTCCTGCGCGCTCGCCAGGTGTGCGAGAACGAACTCAAGGGTAATTTTGAGCTGCAGGTGATCGACGTCTACCAGCAGCCCATACTTGCGCGCGACGGCCAAATCGTCGCCACACCGACACTTGTCAGGGAGTTCCCGCGGCCCGTGCGCCGCCTGATCGGCAATCTTTCGAATACCGTCGGCCTGTTCGTGGGCCTGGATCTGGGTTCGAGGGGTAAGACTGAGCGTTGAGCGCTGCCCGGAAGCAAAGGGGTTCCAGGCTGGCGGAGTCGCCATTGGTTGCCGCTCTCCGAGCGCGGCTGACCGAGGCTGAGGACACGCTTCTCGCCATCCGAAGCGGGGACGTGGATGCGGTCGTGGTGTCGGGCAAGAACGGCGACCAGGTGTTCACGCTGGAAGGCGCCGGGCACGCTTACCGAATTCTCATCGAGTCCATGAATGAGGGGGCACTCACGCTGACGGCCGACAGGACGATCCTTTACGCCAACCAGCACTTCGCCGGGATGGTGAAACACCCTCTAGAGCAGGTCATCGGCAGCTCGTTCCACCGCTTTCTCTCTGCCGACGACCGGGCGGCGCTCAAGCCCCTGCCAAAGGTCTCCGGCAAAGCCGGCGCCAAGTTTCAGGTCCTTCTGTGCGCAAGCGACGGCTCGCGAGTCCCTGCGCAGGTTTCCACCCGGGCGCTTGCAAGCAATGGCTCCAGCCGGGCGACTCATGGAATGGTGATCACAGACATGACGGAAGGCCGCCGGGTCGAGGAGCAGTTGCGGGAATTGACCCACAGGGTGGTGCAGGTGCAGGAAGCCGAACGCGGTCGTGTGGCCTTGGAATTGCACGACAATATCACCCAGCTCCTCTGTGCCGTGCTATTCCGCAGCCAAGCGCTTGCAATCAATCTTTCCGGGCACAAGGGAGCTGTGGAGGCGGACGCGATCAAGCTTCGCGAGATGCTGGGAGAAACAGCCAAGGAGGTGGAGCGAATATCGAATAACCTCACTCCCAATGTGTTGATTCAGCTCGGACTTGTCGGGGGCCTCCGTGAAGCCCGGAACGAATTCGCCTACCGCACCGGCATCGCGGTTAAGCTGACATGCGTGCCTTTTTCAGCGCTGCTGCCGCCCGAAACGGAACTTGCGCTCTACCGCATAGTGCAGGAGGCGCTCAGAAACGTGGAGAAACACGCTGGAGCCAGAAACGTTACGTTGCGATTGGGCCAGCGTGGCGGGTTCATTCGGCTGGCGATCAACGACGACGGGGTGGGTTTCGACCAGGCTCGGATCCCAGGGATGCGAAATAAAAAGGGCGGGCTGGGCCTCCACAGCATGCGCGAGCGTGCGACCTACGTGGGCGGTTCCCTAAAGGTAAGGTCCGGGCGGAGCGACGGCACCGAGATAGAGGTGCTTATTCCGTCCTCTTTGGGATAGGCGAATCGGAGGCGCCCGGGTGCCTCTTTCATCGGGTGGATCTACGCCGACATTCCAGGGCGCGAGGTGCCAATGACCTTTATCTCGCAAAACTCACGAATTCCCTCCTCGCCCCCCTCGCTCCCGAGGCCGCTCGTCTTCATTCCCCCAAACGGGATCTCGGCCCTCAGCGGCCGCCATTCATTGACGCCGATGATCCCGGCGTCCAATGCCGCGGCCACCGAGTTGGCAAGCGCGACGTCGGTGCCGTACACGTAGGCTGCGAGCCCGAACGGCGTCGAATTCGCGCGCCGGACCGCGTCGCCAAGGTCTTCGTAGCGCAACAGCGGCAGGACCGGCCCGAAGATTTCCTCCTGGGCCAGCCGCATCTCGTCGCGCACGTCGCGAAGGATTACGGGCGCAAAAAAGCTGCCCTCCGACAGCGAGGGATCTCCCTCATGGCTTCGATTCTCGCAATGGACTTTGGCTCCGGCCGAAAGCGCCTCGTCCACGACGGCGCGAACACGCTCACACGCCTTTCTGTGGATGAGCGGGCCCGCGTCCACGCCTGCAGCGAGACCGTTTCCCACCCGCTGCTTTTGCCAGAGCGACGCCAGCTTGTCGGCGAACGGCGCCTCGAGCGACGCCGGCACGAATACCCGGTTGGCCGTCACGCACACCTGGCCGGAGCAAAGGAGCTTCAGCTTGACGAGGTCGGCTGCGGCGAAGTCGAGGTCGGCATCGGGGAGGACGATAAACGGCCCGTTCCCGCCAAGTTCAAGGGACAGGCGCGGCAGGTGCCGGCTCGCAGCCTGCATCAGCACGCGCCCCGTGTTCGTGGACCCGGTGAGCGATAGGACCCGGATGCGCGGGTCGGCGGAAAGAGCCTCGCCGGCGACGACGCCGCGCGCGGGAAGGATCTGCAGCACGCCGTCGGGAAGCCCCGCCTCCCTGAGCAAGGGTCCAAGCGCCAGGGCGACAAGGGGCGTGAACTCCGAGGGCTTCCATACCGCCGAGCAGCCGGCTGCCAGCGCCGCCGCGATCTTTTTCGCGCCCTGCGCGATCGGAAAATTCCAGGGGGTCACGAGGCCCGCGACACCCGCCGGCACCGGCCGCACATGGAATTCCCGGCCGCTTTGCGGGTGGGGCTGCAGCCGCCCGGACAATCGCCGGGCCTCCTCCCCGAACCACTGGAAGAAGCTCGCGGCATAATCCACCTCGCCCAGCGCCTGGGCGAGCGGCTTGCCCTGCTCCCTTGTCAGAATCTCCGCCAGGTCCTGGCGGCTCGCGGCCATGAGGGCCGCGGCCTTCTTCAGAATTTCCCCTCGCGAGGCGCTGGGCTCGTTTCGCCATGACTCGAATGACCGCTGCGCGCCGTCGATCGCGCTGCGAAAATGGGCCGGGCCCGCAAGCGGCACGTCCGCAATTGCGGATCCCGTGGCCGGATTCCGGACGGAGATGCTCTCGACCCCGTCCTCCTGCCACTTCCCGTCGATCCACAGGCCGGGGTGTATGCGGAGCCTCGACAGAAGGGGCGGGGTCGCGTCAGCCATGGGCTTGGAGCGTCCGCCGGTAGATTTCCGCGGCTTCGGCCTCGTTGATAGGGCGGGGATTTGGATCCATGAGTCGGCGGTTGGCGACAGCTTGCCGGGCCAGTTCCGTCAGGGCCGCATCGGGAACGTTGGAGGCCAGCAGCACCTTTCGCAACCCGATCGTCGCGGCCAGCGAGGCGAGCTTGTCGGGGAACACGCCTGGATCGTTGTCACTCCATCCCAGCGCGGAGGCAAACACGGCGAAGTCTTCCCGGCAGGCGGGCAGGTTGTGGCGCATGGTTTCCGCGGCAAGGCAGCCCGTGGCAACTCCATGGACGACGTGGAATCGGCCGCCCAGCGGCAGGGCAAGCGCGTGCACAGCGCAGCAGGAGGAGTTGGCAAAGGCCATTCCCGCCAGGTTGGCCCCGATCAGCATCGAGTCGCGCGCATGGCGGTCGGTCCCGTCGCGGCAGACCACCGGAAGGGCGGGCCCGATCGACCTCGCCGCCTCAAGGGCCAGCCCGCGCGCCAATGGCGTCGCGGTTCGCCCGATGAAAGCCTCGAGGGCATGCACAAGCGCATCCATTCCCGCTGCCGCAGTCGGAAGCTGCGGGAGCGCATCGGTCAACGCCGGGTCCAGCAGGACGACATCCGGAACCAGGCACGAATCGACCACGCCCACCTTGTTGCCGGTCTTGACGTCAGTGAAGATTGCGACCGCCGTCGCCTCGGACCCGGTTCCCGCGGTTGTGGGTATGCACACAAGCGGCAGCGGGCGACGCTCGACCTTGCCGATGCCGGCGAGCAGGGCCGTGTCTCGCCGGTCCTGGAAAGTCGCCGCGACCAGCTTCGCCGTGTCGATGACGCTCCCTCCGCCGATTGCCACGACGGCGTCAATCTCGCGGCCGGCGCTTCGTATGGAATCGCAGGCTTCGGCGACGCAGCTGAAAGGGGGTTCCGGCTCCGTCCTGTCAAAAATGCTGTACGCAATGCCCGCCGCATCCAGGGGCCCCGTCACCCTCGCAAGCACCCCAGCGCCTCTGACCCCAGCGTCGCTCACGATCAATGGGGTCGAGCGACCGAGCCGGCCCAACTCCTTCGAAAGTTCGCCGCTGATGCCACGGCCGAAGCGGATTCGGCGAGGCAGGTTGTTGTCAAAGGTCGCCAGCATGTCAGGGCCTAAAACTCGTCGTAGGCGATCTGGCTCGGCGGCACGCCCAGATCGGCGAGGACCTTGTTGCAGGCCTTGATCATCATGGGCGGACCGCAGAGATAATATTCCACCGTCTTGGGGTTCGTGTGACCGCGGAGATAATTGTCGAGCACCACCTCATGGATGAATCCGATGTAGCTGGTCCAGCTGTCCTCCTGCATCGGGCCCGAAAGGGCAACGTGGAAAGCGAAGTTCGGGTGTCGCCTTGCGAGGTCGCGGAAGTATTCCTCGTAGAATATCTCCTGCTTGGACCGTGCGCCGTACCAGAAGCTCACCTTGCGCGCGGTGTGCTGGGTTTCAAAAAGATGCGAGAGTTGCGCTCGGAGGGGAGCCATTCCGGCGCCGCCGCCTATGCACCCAACCTGAGAGCCATCGCCAACCAGCAATCCGTCGCGGAGTCCGGCGACTTGTTGCACGCTGACGCCCAAACGACCGTCAGGAGCAACCACCTCAACCTTACGTTTTTAAGGAAATCGAGAGTCATCAAGGGATCCGCGCGGCCGACAAACCGCCCGAAAGGCCTCACTGTGACAGAATGTAACGGAATTGTTGGATTCGGTCTTCTCTCTATCTGAGAAAAAGCTCTCATATTTTGCTCATGTGCCCGGAACGGGCGGTTGCGGGCGGCTTTCATTAGGGCGTTTTCCGGGCCCGATTTTTCCGGTCCTGGCGGCTCGATTGGATTACAATTCTGTAATCCCCGGGAAAGGCCCCGGAAAGGGTGGCATGCGACATTGCCGCATGCCCATGAATAATTCCCGAACCTCCTTTCTTCGGCGCGCCTCAGTCGTGTGCGCCTTTCTCCTTGGGACCGTCGGCCTCGTCGCGGCGATCGATGTTGCCAAGCCGTCAAAATCCGAGCTCGCCATCAAGCACGATGACGTAGCCGTGAACCGTGGCCCGATTGAGTCCGCGAGCTTTGCCGGCGTCGTCAAGCGGGTCGCCCCGAGCATCGTCAAGGTGACGGTCCAGATGAATGCCCGCCACGCCTCGATGGAATCGGGCGGCGATGAAAACGAAAACAGCCCGCTCAACGATCCGGCGTTCCGCCGGTTCTTCGGCGGCCGCCTTCCGGCCGCTCCCGAGGTCCCCGAGAGCGGGCTTGGCTCGGGCGTCATCATCAGCTCCGACGGTTACATCGTCACGAACAACCACGTTGTTGACGGCGCCAAGATTGTCGTCGTCACCCTCTCCGACGGCCGCGAGCTCTCCGCCCGCGTCGTGGGGCGCGACCCGCAGACCGACGTCGCGGTGATCAAGGTGTCCGCGAAGGATCTTCCCGCCATTACTTTTGCGCCCAGCCGCAATGTCGAGGTGGGTGACCGGGTCCTCGCGATCGGAAACCCCTTTGGCATCGGCGAGACCGTGACCACGGGGATCGTGAGCGCCACGGGACGGCGCGCCGGCATCGGCCTCAAGTATGAGGACTTCATCCAGACCGATGCTGCGATCAACCCAGGCAATTCCGGCGGCGCCCTCGTGGACGTCGAGGGACGCCTCGTCGGCATCAACACTGCGATTCTCAGCCATAGCGGCGGATTCCAGGGCGTGGGGCTTGCGGTTCCATCCGACCTGGTCAGCAACGTCGCACAGAGTCTCGCCGCCAGCGGCAAGGTTGTCCGAGGCTACGTCGGCATCGGGATACAGGACCTCACTCCCGGCCTTGCTGATTCTTTCGGACTCGCTGCCCACAGCGGCGCGATTGTCACCGACGTGCAGCCCGGCACGCCGGGCGCGAAGGCCGGCCTCAAGAGCGGCGACGTCATCACCGCCATCGACGGGCAGCCCGTCGATTCCGCCGGCAGGCTGAGCCTGGTTGTCGGCGAGGCGCCCCCGGGCACGAGGATGAGCCTCGACGTCCTCAGGGACGGCAAGACGGAGCACATTTCCGTGGCGACCGTCGTCAAGCCCTCCGGCGACAGGCGCGACGGGGACGAGCAGGCCCAGTCCGACGACACGGGAGTGCTGAACGGCGTCGCCGTCGGCGACATTGACGGCAACGCGCGGCGCGAGCTCGACCTTCCCGACCGGCTCTCGGGCGCGGTGATCACAGGCGTCGACACTGCGTCGGCCGCCGCCCGCGCGGGACTCCGCGAGGGGGACGTGATCCTTGAGATCAACCGTCAGCCGGTCACGTCGGCAAAGACGGCCGTCGACCTCAGCTCCGGCGCCTCGAACAAGAAGACTCTCGTCAAGCTCTGGTCCCACGGCAGCACGGTCTTCGTGGTCGTCGACGAGACGGTTTCGCCGGGCGGCGACGTGGCGCCCTAATATAAAGGCCCAACTTTCAGGTGTAGTTAGGTGTTGGGGGACATCGGCCTCAGACGGGCCGGTGTCCCTTTTTTTGCGCCGGACAGTCCCTGCTTTGCAAAGAATCACCCTTCATCCACTGTGGTGCCATGCGTGTCCTCGTCGTTGAAGATGATGCAAAGATTGCATCTTTTGTCGTGCGCGGCCTGAAGCAGGCCGGCTATGCGGTGGACCATGCGGCCGACGGGGAGACCGGGCTCGCCCTGGCCGAGAGCACGGGATACGACGCCGCTGTCGTGGACGTCATGCTGCCGGGCCTGGACGGGCTGAGCCTTGTGCGCAGGCTCCGGTCCGCCCGCCGCCAGATGCCCGTGCTCTTCCTGAGCGCGAGGAGCGCGGTTGAGGACCGTGTCCGGGGCCTGGAAAGCGGCGCGGACGACTACCTCACAAAGCCCTTTGCGTTCTCGGAGCTGCTCGCGCGCATCCAGGCGCTTGTCCGCAGGGCGACCCATGCGCCGGATGCCACGAGGTTCGTCGCGGGTGACGTGTCCCTCGACCTCGTGACCCGCGAGGTGACGAGCGCTGGGAAGCCGGTCGAGCTGCAGCCCAGGGAGTTCTCGCTCCTGGCGTTCCTCCTGCGGCATGCGGGCCACCCGGTGAGCAAGACGAAGATCCTGGAGAACGTGTGGGACTACGGCTTCGACCCGCAGACAAACGTGGTCGATGTCGTCATGCACCGGCTGCGGGCCAAGGTGGATCCCGACCACAGCAGGATCGAGACCCTGCGGGGCGTGGGCTATGTCTTCCGTCCCCATGCTTGATGATATCCGCCAGTCCCTCGCGGTCAGGCTCGCGGCGATCTACGCCCTTGTGTTCGCCGCCGGCGCGGCGGCGCTCTTCGGCGTGCTCTATTGGGTCCTCGCCCATTCTCTTGAGGAGCGGGACCGCGCCGCCGTCGAGCAGCGCGCGGAGACCTACGCCCAGGCCTACGAGCAGGGCGGCGCATTTGCGCTCAGGGCCCGGCTGAGCGCCGATTCGTCCCCGGATGTCCGCTCCCTGTTTGTCCGGCTCCTGGGCCAGGACGGCTCCACGGTCTTTGCCTCCGTGCCCACGGACTGGGTCGATCCCCAGGTGGAACGGCACCTTGTGCCGGACGGGTGGGGGGGGTGGAGCACGCAGGAAATCCATTCTGTCCGGGTGCCCCGGGACGCGGCGCGGGACTTTGCGGTCGCCTCACGCCTGCTCTCGGACGGCCGGCTGATCCAGGTTGCGCGCACGGGCGACAGCCGCGCCGTCCTGCTTGCGCCTCTTCGCAGGGATTTTGCGGCGGTGGGGGCCGTCGCCCTGCTGCTGTCGCTCACCGCCGGGACATTCCTTTCGTGGCGGGCGACGCGTCCCCTGCGGCAAGTGGCGGCCACGGCCCGCCGCATCATCGACGAGGACGACTTCACCGCCCGCATACCGAACGCGAAGGGGAGCGGCGAACTGGCCGTGCTCGCCCGGCAGCTGAACGCGCTCCTCGACAAGAACGCGGACCACGTGCGCGTGCTGCGGGAGACCCTGGACAATCTCGCCCATGACATGCGAACGCCGCTGACGCGCCTGCGCGGCACCGCGGAGCTGTCCGTGAGGGAGGGCGGCAATCCCGCGGACGCCCGGTCGGCGCTCGCGTCCTGTATCGACGAGTCGGACCGGGTGCTGCACCTGCTTGAGGTGCTTCTGGACGTCTCGGCAGCGGAGGCTGGGGCCCTTTCCCTGCGGCGCGAGCGCCTCGACATGCGCACCCTCGTGAATAGGGCCGCGGACCTCTACCGCGAGGTGGCGGAGCAGAAGCGCATCACCGTCGTCGTGGAGGAATCAGGCGCGGCGGAGCTGGACGGCGATGCGGTTCGCATCAGCCAGGTTCTCTCCAACCTCGTGGACAACGCCCTCAAGTACACGCCGGACGGCGGGCGCGTCACGATCGCCACCGCGAGGGAGGCCGCAGCGGTAATGGTCACCGTGAGCGACACGGGACCCGGTGTGCCTGTCGGGGAGCGCGAGGCGATCTGGCGCCGGCTGTATCGGGGCGACTCGAGCCGGTCGCAAAGGGGACTGGGCCTTGGATTGACTCTCGTTCGCGCGATCGCCGAGGCCCACGGCGGGACCGCGACCGGGGGCGACGCGCCCGGAGGCGGCGCCCAATTCCAGGTTCGGTTTCCAGCCTAGGGGCCATTGCCGAAATGGACGGCGGGCTTGTTTTGCACGCCGGACTCGCCTGCCTTCTGGCCTGGGTGTTCTTCGGCAGATGACGTGACAGGGCCGGCCCAAAGAGCCTCTAAGAAGCGAGTTTCCGATGGGTTGCGGGAAGTCGCCCGGTCGTCCGATTTCGGGAAAACGCGCATCTGGCCTTGAAAGTTCCAGGAAAAGGAATCGCCTGTCTGGGGTGGGCTGCGTCGGCCCCGCCCGGAACAGGTTGTGCAACATTTACGTACCCATGAAATCCCTCGCCCCAGCACTCGCCCTTGGCGGCGTTCTCCTCACCGCCCTCACCGCCAAATCGGCTGACAATTCCGGTGACCCTGCAAAGGGAAAGGTGCTATTCCAGCAGAGCTGCGCGCTCTGCCACGCCTCGATGCTTGGGCCCGGGGGCCAGCCCGTCTCGGGTCAGGGGCCCAGCCTGGTCGGTGTCGTCGGACGGCCCGCGGCCTTCCTTTCAAACTTCAACTATTCCAAGGCGCTACACGATTCCGGACTCACCTGGGACCAGGCCACCCTGAACCACTTTCTGGAGGCTCCTTCAGTGGCCGTTCCGGGAACAACAATGCCGATCCCGGTGCCGAACGCCGACTCGCGCCGCGACATCATCGCTTTCCTTTCGACCCTGGTCGCCCGGGCAAACCTGCATCCGAAGGACGTAGCGCCACGTGCCGACGCCGGCGACCCGGCGGACTGGCGCCACGATTCGCCAGGAACAAAGCATTCCATCAACCTGGACGACCTGCCCGCGCCCTATGCCACGTCGTCATCGGGCAACGGCCCGAAGGTCGTGGATCGGCCTGAGGGCGCCTCGCTGTCGGTTCTCCCGGGATTCTCGGTGAAGCCGTTTCTGACGGGCCTTTCCGGGCCCAGGCTCGTTCGCGTTGCCCCGAACGGCGACATTTTCATAGCGGAAACCCACGAGGGCCGGGTGCGGGTCCTCCGCGCATCGGACGGCGCGGATGCCCCGTCCAGCAACGAGATCTTCGCCGACGGTCTCACCGGGCCATTCGGCATCGCCTTTTATCCCAACACCGGGGATCCGAAGTGGGTCTACGTGGCCCAGATGGATTCCGTCGTGCGCTATCCCTACCTGAGCGGCGACCTTAAGGCCCGGGGCCCGGCGCAGACGATCATTCCCGTCTTGGCGCCCACGAACGGGGGCGGGCACACCACCCGAGACGTGGCGTTCTCAAACAATGGTCGCCGTATGTTCATCTCGGTCGGCTCCGGGTCGAACGTGGCCGAGGACATCTCCAAGAAGACCCCGGAGGAGGCGCGTGCCTGGGATGCCGGGCACGGGCGAGGCGCGGCTTGGGACAGCGAGACAAACCGCGCCAACATCCTCGTGTCCGACCCTGAGGGCACCGTACCCCTTCACACGTTTGCAACCGGGATCCGTAACGGCGTGGGCCTAGCGGTGAACCCCGACACGGGCGACCTCTGGGTCTCCACCAATGAGCGCGACGCCCTCGGCGACAACCTCGTTCCCGACTACATCACCCGGGTCAAGGAGGGCGGCTTCTACGGCTGGCCCTGGTACTACATGGGAAACCATGAGGATCCCCGGCACGCGGGCGAGCGGCCTGACCTCGCCGGAGTGGCGCTTTTGCCGGACGTGCCGGTGCAGTCACATTCGGCCTCGCTCGAAATGACCTTTTACACGGCCAAGTCGGGCGTGGCTGCTTTTCCCGCGGAATACCAAGGGGACGCCTTTGCCGCTTTCCACGGCTCCTGGAATCGGAGTGCGAGGACGGGATACAAGGTGGTGCGGGTGCGTGTGAAGGACGGCGTCCCGACCGGCGAATACGACGATTTCCTCACGGGATTCGTGGTCGACAACCATGGCGTTTGGGGCAGGCCGGTCGGGGTCGCGGTCGCCAGGGACGGCGCGCTGCTGGTGACTGACGACGGCGGCGGCGGGGTCTGGCGAATCTCCTATACCGCGGGCCCCTGAGGCTCTCTCTCCCTCACGGCAGCTCGTAGACTTCGGCCAGCGCGACCCCGGTCGTATCGTTCACGCCCGAGACCTCCATCGTGTACGTTCCCGGCGAGAGCGTGATGAGGGTGGCGCTGTCGGCGCTGTTCTGCGGCAGCACAAACGCGCCGACGGTCGCCGCGGCAGTCGCTATGTCGGCCGCGTTGAGGTTGGTACTCCAGCCCGTGTCGGCGTCTATGGCGTTCTGCGAGCTGTCGATGACCCGAAGGACGGGTTGCGCCAGGACGCCACTCACCTGGAACTGGCTGAGGCTCGGCCCGTCCGCGCGCAGCAGGAGGTTCTCGGTGCCGCTCCCCGAGATGACGAATCCGGGGATGAGGACATTGGCGCCTGTCCCCACGAGGGCCCGGGTGGAGATGTTCACGAACCGCGTGCCGGTCGAAGCCATCTCATAGACCTCGGCCAGCGCCACCCCGGTTGTCCCGTCTCCGCTGGAAACCTGCGCCGTGTAGGTTCCCGCCGGCACGGTGATGATGAGCGCGCAATCGCTGGTGTTGTCTCCGAGCGGAAAGGCGCCGACGGCCGCCTCGGCCGCCGCAATCTGCGGGGAGGTCGCGGCATTGCCCCAGCCTGAGTTCGTGGCAATGACCGACTGCGTGCTGTCGAACACCTTCAGGTTCGGCACGGCCAGCACGCCGCTGACATTGAATTCCCCGAGGCTCGGCCCGACGGCGCGGATGAGGAGGGTCTCCATTCCAGGGCCCCTGATGGCGAATCCGGGGATTAGGAGATTGCTGCCCGCCCCGACCTGGGCGCGGGTCGAGATGTTGATCAGGCGCGGCGGCGACGAGCCCGGCGGGGCCGCGCTGCCCGTCCGGATTGTGTCGTTGTTCGTGTCCGAGACAAAAATGCTTCCGCTCGGGCCAACCGCGATGCCGGCCGGCAGGTCGAAAAGGGCCGCGCTGCCGGTGCCGTCCGCACTGCCCTCGGTCGAGACCCTTCCGGCGAGGGTCGTGCTTGCTCCGGCCGGCGTGACCATGCGGATCACGCTGTTGAAGGTGTCGGCGACATAGAGATTGCCCACCTGGTCGAGCGCCAGGGCCGCCGGCTGGTAGAAGAGGGCGCCGGTCCCTGTCCCGTCGGCGCTTCCGACGACTCCCGTTACGCCCGCGAATGCGGAGACGCCACCGGTAGGGGTGATCCTCCTTATGGTGTTGCTCGTGTCCGCGACGTACACGTTGCCGGCCGGGTCGCAGGCAACGCCGTCGGGACCGCTGAACCTTGCCGCCGACCCGTTGCCATCTGCGGTGCCGGAAACGCCCGCGAGGCCGGCAAGGGTCGACACGGTCCCCGACGAAGTGACCTTGCGGACGGTCTGGTTGCCGCTGTCGGCAACATACACATTGCCGCTTCCGTCGACGCCTATTCCCGCCGGCTGGTCGAACTGTGCGGCGGATCCGGCGCCGTCCGCATGTCCGGTGATTCCCGGCATTCCCGCGAGCGTCGTGACGACGCCCGCCGGAGTGATCTTGCGGATCGTGTTGAATTCTGAATCCGAGACATAGACGTTGCCGCTGCCGTCCACCGCGACCCCGTCGGGGAATCCGAACTGTGCGGAGGCGCCGATCCCGTCCTGGTGGCCAATGATTCCGGGTGTGCCCGCAAACGTCGTCACGGCGCCATTGGCTGTTATCTTTCGGATCGTGGCGTTGCCGGAGTCCGCAACATAGATGTTGCCGCCCCCGTCGACGGCGATTCCCGACGGGCTGTTAAACAGGGCGATCGTGCCCTGGCCATTCGCGAACCCGGCGAGTCCCGGAAGGCCCGAGAGGGTGGTGAAGGTATACGGTGTCGTATAGTAGTTTGCGGCCCGCGCCATGGGAACCCAAGCGAGGAGAAGAACGGCAAGGATTCGCTGGGGGCGGCTGTTGGTTGAAATATAACGCAATTTGAAGGGAAGGATCCTGTTCGAGAATGGGCCGCCTTGTATGGGCGCTCTCTCTTATACATGCAATCCAGGGCCAACGGGAGGGGACTGCCAGGCGTGACCCCATTCAGTGTCATACGGGGCAACGACTTGGGTAATTCCTCTAAGGATATTAGCCGTGGCGTGTCTTTATTTATCGATGGAGTCATGCTTATCTCGCCATCCAATCCCCATGGAACCGTTGATGTTCGAAAACGCGCCGGTGAAGCCCACCGCTTCGTCGAACATCGCGGGGGCGCGTCCTGAGGCCATGAATCCCAATCCTCAGACCATTGAAGCGCTGTTTGAATCTGAGGAAAGCGCGCTGCTCTATTACGCGATTGGCATCGTGCGCCGTCGGATCGTCGCCGAGGAGCTCGTCCAGGAGGCCTTCCTCAGGCTGCACAAGGTCTGGGGACAGGTCGATAACCCCCGGGGCTGGCTTTACCGGAGCATCCGAAACCTTGCGCTTAACCACCTCCGCGACACGCGATCCGAATCCCAGCTCGACGAGGAAAGCGCCTCCGCTGACGAGACGCTGCCGCGGGAGCTGCTGGGCCGCAGCGAGGCCATCGGGACCGTGCGGATGCTCCTCGCCGAAATGTCGGAGGATGACCGGAAGCTCGTCACGCTCAAGTACCACGACGACCTGAAATACCAGGAGATCAGCCGGCGCACGGGACTGAGCGTCGGAAATGTCGGATTCAGGCTGCACAATGTGCTCAAGGGCCTGCTCGACGGCCTGCAGCGCGCGGGCATCGAGGGAAGCCAGGGATAGGAGGCCACCATGAACAACGACGAAAAAAACAGGGAAATGCGGGATCAGATTTCAGGCGAGATGGAGGCGCGCATCGTGGCGTGGGTCTCGGGCGAGGCGTCTGTCGAGGAATCCGCGGAGCTTGGGCGGCTTGTCGCCGGGAATCCCGCTCTTGCGGCATTCAAGGGCCGGATCGAGGCGGCGACGAGGCTCGCCGCGGACGCGGCGGCCCCCGACCGGAAGCCCCTGAGGATGTCTGAGGGCCGCCGCGCCGCGCTGCTCCGCGAGATCAGCTCGAAGGCAGCAGGTGCGCATGCGCAAACCGGCGCCGAGGACGTGCCAGCCCTCGTGGCCATCCAGCGCAGGCAGCGCAAGGAGCGCCGGTGGATGATTGCCGTCGCCGCCTGCCTGACAACCGGCCTGTTCCTGTCGATGATGATCCCTTCGTATCAGAAAAATTATTCCAACGCGACGCAGCGCGAGTCCCAGCACGACGCGAACCTGGAAAGGGCAAAGTCGGAGACGCTGGCTGAAAAGGTCGAGGCCGTGGAGTTTGATGAGCAGCTGCAGAAAAAGGAAGTGGCGTCACTGTCGGCTCCGCGCGCCGAGGCCGCGCCGCGCATTGAGGTGCCGGTCAAGATGCCTGCGTTGCCGCCCAGCGCGCCTGAAGACACGGACACCGGTGGCGCGATCCATCAGGCCCAGAGCAGGACCTTTGGCGCCGTCCTCAACAATGCGAGGTCGCTGACGCCTGTCGTTATCGACAAGGGTTTGATTGCGGATTCCGAGGCGGCGAGAGCCTCCGACGCGGTGGCCAAGGATCAGGCGGCCGAAAGCGCAGCGGCAAACGCGCCGGTCGCAACCCACGGTGTTGAAGTGGGTCCCCTCAGTTCCTACGTCGTCAATGAAGCGGAGGACAGGGGACGTTACACGGCGAACTCCACGCTGGCCGGCACTCGGGTCCGCCCCGACCTGAAGAACGTCGCCTCGTCCATCAGCGTCGTGACCGAGCAGTTCCTCCAGGACACGAGTGCCGGGAAGGCCGAGAACCTTCTTGCCTTCGAGCCGAAGACTGCCCTCTCGAATATTTCCGAATCCGTCACGACCACCACGACGGCAGCCGCCGCTTCCCTCAACGGGGAGGGGACGGTGCTCTCACCCTTCGAGGTCGACGCCTCGCAGGACGAGGAAAGCTACAAGGCGATCGATGCCGCAAAGGTGGCCGGGCTCCAGGCTCCCTCTCGGACGTCACTTCTGTATGGTCCCAAAGACATCTCAATTGGGTGGGATTCCATCGGCCCGAGGATGATGGGCACGGGTTCGCCCGCGGGGATTCCGGTTTCCGCCCAGGTGGCCGATGCAAAGGCGGCCGTTGGCGGATTCGGGGAACTGAGCGCCGCTAAGGAGCCGGTCTCGACATTCTCCCTCCACGTGAGCGACGTCTCGTTCAGGCTTGCCCAGGCGGCACTGTCGCGGGGCGAGACGCCAGATCCCGCCCAGGTCCGCCCCGAGGAATTCTACAACGCCTTCAACTACGGCGACCCGGCCCCGGCGATGTCCGAGAAGATCGCCTGCCATACCGAGCAGGCGGTCGACCCGGTGATGCAGCAGCGCAACCTCCTGCGGATAGCCATGAAGGTGCCGACGACAGGCCACGGCGCGAACCAGCCCCTGCGCCTGACGGTGCTCCTTGACACCTCCGGCTCGATGGAGCGCGAGGACCGGGCCGATGCCGTGAAAAGCGCAATGAAGGTGCTCGTCTCGCTGCTGGGGCGCAGCGACCGGGTGACGCTCGTCGGCTTTGCGCGGAGCCCGCGGCTCCTTGCGGAGCAGGTGCCTGGCGACAAGGCGGGTTCGCTCCTGGACATCATCGCGAAGACCCCGCCGGACGGCGGCACCAACCTCGAAGAGGCGATCAAGCTCGGCAGTGAGCTCGCCCAGCGCCAGTTCACCTCGGGCGCGCAGAACCGCATCGTGCTCCTCACGGACGGCGCGGCCAACCTTGGCGACGCGGACCCGGCGCACCTGGCGGCCCTGGTGGAATCGCTCCGCCAGAGGGACATCGCCTTTGACGCGTGCGGCGTCGGTTCCGCTGGGATCAACGACTCCGTCCTCGAGGCGCTCACGCGCAAGGGCTCGGGCCGCTACTACGTCCTCGACTCTGCCGCGGCGGCCGACGAGGGGTTTGCCCGGCAGGTCGCCGGGTCCTTTCGTCCCGCCGCCGAGAACGTCAAGGTCCAGGTGCGGTTCAACCCGTCGCGGGTGGGGCGTTACCGCCTGATCGGGTTTGAGAACCACCGCCTGAACAAGGAGGACTTCCGCAATGACAAGGTCGCCGCGGCGGCGCTCGCCAGCGGCGAGGCCGCGGTGGCGTTGTACGAGGTCGAGGCGCTCCCCCAGGGCGACGGCGACCTTGGCGAGGTCTACGTGCGGTTCCACGACACGGCGACGGGACGCATGGTCGAGCGCTCGTGGGCGCTGCCCTACGACCCGTACGCGTCCGCCTTCGACAAGGCCACGCCCAGCATGCAGCTGGCGGGGACCGCCGCGCTCCTCGCCGAGAAGCTGCGGGGAGGCGCAAGGGCCGACGCTATAAATCTCGCCCAGCTGGCACCCGTCGTGAACGCGCTCCGAAACCACTACTCGCACGAAGTGCCCGTCCAGGAACTCGCCGCGATGTACCAGCAGATGCGCCGCATGCGCGGCGAGTGATGCCCGCGACGGCGACACGAAATTTTCAAGAAAGGCCATCAAATGAATGTTTTTAATATCACGCGGCACTCGAGCGTGCGGACGGCCCTCCTGGCGCTATCGGCCCTGGCGGGCGCGCTTGGCGAGGCGCCGCCTTCGCCACTCAACGCCGACAACGCAAGCGTCACCGCCGGCCTCACGCCGGAGGGCGGCCGGATCGTGGTCGAGGCCAGGGGCATGCCTGCGCCCGCACCCCTCTTCTTCTCCGCGGCCGTCGACCAGGTGGACCACCTCGGCGCCTCTGAGATTGCCGGAGAGATGCATATCAGGCTGCATGTCCTTCAGGGAAAGCCCGACGTGCTGACGCTGGGCCTTTCCGGTGACGGCGAGGTGATCGACGTTTCGGGCCCGGGCCTGGCCGGGTGGTCCGTGCGCCGCGCCGTCGGCGACTCGAGCGACAGGAGCCTCCTTGACCTGCACACGCTTTCCGCCGGCGATGCGCCCGCTCCGAGGGACTTTGACCTTGTCCTGCGCTGCCGGCTGCTGAAACCGGCCGTTCCCGGGACGTCGACCATCCTGATCGCGACGCCGGGCAACGCCGCCGGATTTGTCTCGACCCTTGATCTCAGGGCGGAACCGGACGTGGACCTTCGCGTGACATCCGTCACGGGGCTCCTCGCCGTCGGCGACAAGGACGATGAGTCCCGCTTCTATTCAACGGGCGACGGCCGGATCGTGGCCGCACTCACCGAGCGCGGCGCCTCGCTGTCCGACGCGGAGCTCATCGGGGCCCAGCTTTCCGGCAAGGTCTCGCAGGCCGGCGGCAGCGTCGATTTTCGCCTGAGGGGCCAGCTTCGCTCGAAGAAGCCCGGCGCCCGCATTCGTTTGCTCTCGGGGCGCGCGGCGCTGAGCGACCGCGCCGCCGGCGAGGGATGGCACGTCGAGCTGTCCCCTACAGGCGGGGATGGATTTGCCTACGACCTGGTTGCTGAACGCGAGGGCATTGTGGCGGTCGACATACCGTTTGCCGCCGCGGTGCGCGTGGACGGCGACTGGCGGGCCCTTGATTTCACGATGCCGGCCGGGGCTGTCGTGCCCGTGCTGCTTGAGGGCCTCGGCGCCGAGGTCACGTTCAATCCGGATTCCCCGATTGTGCCTGCGGCCACCAGGACCGGATGGCAGGCGTTTCTTCCGGCAGACGGCTCGGCCGCGATGTCGTGGAAGCTCACACGCGCGGCGGAGCTGGGTGCGCTCTCCTTCACGAGCTTCGAGCAGACGGACGTTCGCGTCGGCGCCGGCCTGCTGCGGCAATCCGCTCGCATCACGTTTCGGATCCTTCAGGGCAGGCTGGGCGGCGTCAGGTGCCGGATAGACGGCCCCGGCGAAATCCTCGGCGTCGAGGGCACGAACGTCGTGGGTTGGAAGGTCATTCCCGGCGGAGCGGGACGCGAGCTCGAGGTGAGCTTCAGCCGGCCCGTGGAGACCGAGGGCATCCTCACCGTGAACAGCCAGGCGGAACTCGGTGGATTTCCGGTGAGCGCCGAGCCGATGCGCGTCGTGCCCGAGGGCGTCGTGCGGCACTCCGGGTACGTGCGCGTGTCCAATAGCGGGTCCGTGCGCCTCGAGGTGGCCGACATCACGGGGATGATGCAGCTCGCACCCTCGCAATTCCCGGGACCCGCCGTGGAGCGCGCGAGGCAGGTCTTTGTCTACCGGTTTCCCTCGGAGACGTATGGCTACCGCGTGATCGCGACCGAGATACAGCCGGAGGTCGGCGTCTCCGAGGTCGCGACCTACGAGTTTTCCGAGACCGACCGCCTCATCAACGCCAGCGTCGAGCTCGACGTTCGCGAGGCGCCCCTGCAGGACTGGTCTGCGCAGATCCCGGACGACTTCACGGTGGCCTCGGTCGAGGGAACGGGGGTGGCCGACTATGCGGCGGGAACCGCGGCGAGCGGTGGCTACCGGACGCTCAAGGTCATTTTCGCCCACGCGATCGAGGGGCGGCAGCTCCTGCAGCTCCGGCTTGAGAAGAACCAGTCGGCGGCCGCGGGCACCTGGCAGCTCCGCCCGATTCGGTTCCCGGGGGCCAAGTCCGTGCGCGGCAACATTGGTGTCGTCTCGACGCCCGGATACCGGCTCGTGCCCGCGAAGGTGGAGCAGCTGACCGAGGTGCCGATCAGCTATTTCCCGACCCAGACCGCCGGGCTGCAGCAGGCATGGAGGATGCGCGACCCGGAGTGGGCCGCCGACGTGCGCGTCGAGGCGCTCGGCCAGAGCGTGCAGGCTGACGTCTTTCACCTTTACTCCATAAAGGAGGGGATCGTGTACGGAAGCGTGCTGCTGAACTATTTCGTGGTCGGAGCGCCCGCGACCGAGTGGCGGCTCGAGGTCCCGGCCTCGGTGGGCGACATCGACGTCGTTGGGCAGAACGTGCAGCGCGACTGGAGGCGCGAAGGCAACCAGGTCATCGTCTCCCTGCACCAGCCCGTGCTCGGGGGCGCCACGCTGCTTGTCACGTTTGAGCAGCCGATGAGCGCGCGCGGCGGCACGATCGAGCCCGGGCAGGTGCGGCCCCTGGGCGTCCAGTCCGAGCGCGGTTACATCGAGGTGGTGAGTCCCCTGCAGGTGAAGTTCGACGTGCGCAGGTCCGAGGGCGGCCTGCTCAAGCTCGAGCCCCTCGAGCTGCCCGCCGAGTTCCGCCTGCTGAGCAGCGCTCCTGCACTTGCGGTGTACCAGTACACGGCCCGGCCCTTCAGGCTGGAAATGGGAGTCGAGTGGTACGCGCAGGCTGAAACCGCGGACCAGGTCGTCGATTTTGCAAAGCTGTCGAGCCAGGTTTCGCGCGACGGCCAGGTGGTCACGAACGCGCAGTATTTTGTGAAAACACACGGGCGCAAGGCGCTGCGCGTCAGCCTTCCCCCGGGCGTGAGGCTGTGGGAGACGCGCGTCGACAACGAGGTGACGAGCGCCCAGGTGGACGGCGCCGACACCCTGATACCGCTGCCCGCCCGCGCAAACCCGAACGAGCCCGTCTGCGTGTTCCTTCGCCTTGGCCAGGCCGCAGGAACCTCGGGCTCGATCGTCGGGCTTGTCGCCCCTCGCACGGCCTCGTCCACGGTGATCACCGAGTGGACCGTGAGCGGCGACCCCGGGCTCGTTCTTGTGCCGAGGGGCGGCGCGTCGAACCTGGTGCGGCCGGCGCTGACGGAGAGCGGATTTGAATGGATTTCCAGCCGCGGGAGCGTGGCGGTTGCGTCGCTCCTCGGCGTCGGGGTGATGGCGGCATTGTTCCTCCTTTCAGACTCGCCGTCCCGTATCATGGCGGGCCTCGTGTGCTGCGGGGCGGCGATGGTGGGCGCATCGATGCTCACGGCCGAATCGCTCCTCAACCGCCGGCCAAACCTGCACGAGCTTTCATATGCCTGGGCAATGGTGGCGCCGTCCGAGGAGATCTCCATCCGCGTCGCCAGCGTGGGCGAAGCGCGCGCTCTCGTCGTCGGGTGGGGCGTGGCCGTGGCCGCCGCCGGGGCGGCGGTGGCGGCCGCTTCCCGGGCGCCTTCGCTGCGCGGGGGCGCCGCCTCCCGGCTCGCTTTCCCCGCCGCGTCGGTGCTCATCTCAATCGGACTTCTGGCCCAGCATGGCGGGGCGGCGCTCTTTTTTGCCGCGATTTGCGCGGGGGTATTCCTGAAGATGTTTGTCCCGGGAGTGACCCGTTGGCAGGGCGCCCGCCGCGCCGAGAGGAGCTCGCCTCCGCAGGCCGGCGCGGCATCGGCCGTCCTGCCGGTCCTGGCCATCATGGGCGTCCTCGGCCTGTCATCCGCCGCGTCGCCCGCAGCCCGGGCGGACGCAGGATCGGCTCCATGGCTTCAGGCGGGGACCAAGCCCGCGCAGGCAATGGTCGAGAGATGGAGCATCAGGAACAACCGGCTCTACGGCGAGGTGGAGGCCACTGTGCGGGGTGGTCCCGGCGACAGCTTCCTCCTCCTCAGGCCGCCTGCGATCCTGACCGATTTCAAGGGCGACGGCCTGCGGGTCGGCAAGGTCGAGCGTGACGGGGAGACCTCCTACTACGTCGCGCCGGAGCGCGAGGGAGTCCTCACCGCACACGTCCGCTTCGAGGTGTCGCTCGCCGATGCCACCAAGGGCATCGTGGTGGCAACCGGTCCGGCCGCGACGCAGCGCATCACCCTGGAGCTCGACCAGGGCGGCTGGGATGTCACATCCGCCACGGCGATGCAGATTCTGCCGACCGCGGGCCTTGGCGAGGGCCGGAGCGGCGCAACCCTCATACTGGCGCCCGAAGGCGAGTCCACGATCCAGCTGCGCCCGAGAAGCCGCGATCCCGGGGCGGAGGCGACGCAGTTCTTTGCCGAGGCAGCCAACCTCTATGTGCCGGGACCGGGAGTCGTCGACGGGTTTGCCCGCATCACGGTCCGGCCCGTTCAGGGGCGGGTGTCCGAGCTCGAGCTCGAGGTGCCAAAGGGCCTCACCGTGGGCGATGTCGTCCACGGTCCCGTGGGCACATGGCGCTTCGACCCTCAAAAGAACCTTCTCCGAGTCTCCATCGAACCGGCCCAGGCCGACACGTTCAGGTTTGACGTCCAGACCCAGCTCAGCGCCGGCGCGCTTCCCTTCAGGCTCTCGCTCGAGCCGCTGCATGTGCGGGGCGCGGCGGGGCAGGTGGGGACGATCGCAATCGCGTTTGGGGCGGAGGCCCAGCCGGAGTCGGTCGTTGCGAGCGGGATTACGCCTGTGAACGTCCAGGATTTTGACGCGGGGCTCCTGCCGCGGGCGCGCGACAAGCAGCTGCTCGCGGCCCTGCAGCAGGTCTGGCGCTACGGCCAGTCCGGCGGCCGAGTCGAGATGAAGGTGGCCGCGGTTGCCCCTGAGGTGCGGGTCTCGAGCCGCCAGGTGCTGTCACTCGACGACGACCGCTTGGTGATGGCCGTCGACTTGACCGTTTCGATTTCTCGCGCGGGTGTTTTCAAGCTGAGCTTCCCGCTGCCCGAGGGCCTCGAACTCGAGGCGCTCAGCGGGCCTGCTCTCAGCCAATGGACGGAGGGCAGCGAGGGAGGCCAGCGCGTCGTCACCCTGCACCTGAACGGGCGCACGTTGGGGGAGCAGGCATTCGCGCTCACGCTCGCGGGTGCGGCCCCGCACGCGCAGGCCTCCTGGCCCGTCCCCCGGTTGCTCGTGCGCGAGGCCGGCCGGCAGACGGGCGAGGTCCTCCTCGTCCCGGGAAAGGGTCTGCGCCTACGCGTCGTCGATCGCGTGAAGGCGACGCAGATCGATCCGATGTCGGTCGGCGGCGTCCAGCCCGGGACGATGGCGTTCCGTCTGCTTGAGAGCGACTGGGAGCTCAGGGTGGGCATAGACGCGCTTGACCCGTGGGTGACGGTGCAGGCGCTTGAGGAGGTCACCGTGCGGGAGGGGCAGACCCTCACGAGGCTGGGACTGCGCTACCGTGTCGAGAATGCGGCGGTGAAGCAGTTTCGCATAAGGCTGCCCGGACTTGGAGAGGACGGCGCCCGGACCGTGCGGGCCACCGGGCCGGCCGTGAGTGACATGGTGAGGGTCCCGGGCTCGCCGGACCTCTGGGAGGTCCGGTTCCAGCGCGGGATCGCCGGGGACACCGACGTGCAGATCGAGTATCAGGGGCCGACCGCGCCCGAGGCGGACCGCGAATTAATCGTCCCCCCGGATTTCCCGGGAGCGCGCCAGGTGACGCAGTTCGTCGCCCTCCGGGGCAGCGGCCGCCTTGAGCTGGACGCCGACAACCCGCCGAGGGGCTGGGTGGCGTCTGACTGGGGCGCCGTCGCCGCGAATTTGCAGTCCCGCTCCGACCGGAGCGTCCCGGCGCTGTGCTTCCGCGTGGCGGAGCCCGAGGGGCCGCTATCCGTGAACGTCCGCCGGCACGACGTCGCTGACGCGCTCAAGCTGCGTGTCACGCAGGGTAACCTGATGACTGTGTTTTCCCCGGGGGGATCTTCCCTGACGGCTGTCGAACTCAAGGTGGACGTGCTCGAGAAGAGCACGCTTCGCGTGCGGCTTCCCGAGGGCTCTCGCCTGTTCAACACTTTCGTGAACGGGGAGAATGTCGCAGTCGTCCGCGATGGAGACGCCTACTTGTTCCACGTCTCCGCGAACATCGATGCGGAGCGCTCGGCTGCAGTGCATCTGGTGTATTCGGCGCCGGGTGCCGGGAGCGGGACGGTCGGCCTCGCAGGCCCGAGCCTGAGCGTGCCCCTGGAAAATGTGACATGGCATGTCGTGCTTCCGCCGGGCTACGGCCTTGTCCGCTACAAGGGCGGCCTGCTGCTTCGCGGCGAGCATTTTGCCGGATTGTTTGGCATCGACCAGTACAGGACGCTCGTGGACTCGAGGCGCTCGTCCGATGCGCAGAAGGCGGTCGCGATGCTCGAGGAGGCCAATTCATTCCTCCAGAGCGGCGACCAGCAGAGGGCGGGTGAGATGCTCAGCCGGGCCTCGAACGCCCAGCTCGACGAGGCGTCCAACGAGGACGCGCGGGTCCAGCTGCGCATCCTGAAGACCCAGCAGACGGTGCTGGGTCTAAACACCCGCAGGCAACGGGTTTACCTCGACAACCGCGCGGATGCCACGCGCAACGAGCAGATGGAGCAGGCGGCCAGCCTGAACCCTTTCATGCGGGGCAAGGTGAACTTCGACCCGCAGCAGGTCGACCAGCTCCTCATGGGCAACACCGCGGAGGAGAACACGGCCCTGCGCGGGATCGCGTCGCACCTCGTCGACCAGCAGCTTGCCGCGGAGCCCGCGCCGGCTGCAATCGATGTCACCCTGCCAGAGCGCGGGCGGGTGCTCACGTTCACGCGCAGCCTTCAGGTCGACGGGGGCTCCCCGCTGGAGCTCAAGCTCGTGGTGGCGAGGGTCGGCTACACCAACGTTCGCTTCAGCCTGATCGCGATGCTGGCCATCGGCGCCATCGCGGCGATGTCCCGCAGCCGCCGGCGTCCCGCTCAGCGCGGCCCGGTATTTTCGTCCCCGGTGACCCAGGAATTGTGACGGAGGGCCATCCGGGTTCCCAACGCACCGATCAATGGATCCCCAAACAACAACCCCCATGAGACGTCGAAACCTCGCATTCGCGGCCCTTTTTTCCATCGTGCTGATCGCCGGTGTCGCCCTGTGGGGTGACATCACGCACTTCAAGGCCTTCCACACGACGCCCGAAAAGCCTCCGACTCTGATTCCTTTCACGATTGAGGCCGACCCGCCGCCTCCCGTTGACATGACCGACAACCGTCCCAAGCCGGTGAAAGACGACATCGCCCCGCCGTCGATCCCAGACAGCCCGGCCAAGCCGACCGTAACAGATTTCATCGAGCCGATTGAACCGCCCCGCCCGAATGCCGGCATCAAGATGGACAGGATCCCGACGGAATGGGGAGACGGCAACGTCGGGGAACACGCCTTCGATCCCTCGCAGCTGGACCAGCCGGCCGTTGCGATTTACCAAGCCCGCCCGGTGTACCCCGAAAGCATGAAGCGATACGGCATCTCGGGCGAAGCCACCGTCGACTTCATCGTGGATCCAAATGGGAGGGTCCGGAACGTGCTTGCGGCCCACTCAAGCCAGCGCGAGTTCGAGGAACCCGCGTGCAGCGCAGTTGCCAAGTGGAAGTTCAAGCCCGGAAGGAAAGGAGGCCGCGCCGTCTATGTCCACATGCAGGTTCCAATCGTATTCAGCCTGAGCGAGGACGGGGGTCCCTGACGTGACCATCGGGGTCGCGTTTACTTCTCGGTCGGTGGTGGCACCCCAATATCCGTGCGCATCTCCTTGTGGAACCGGGCGCGCATGTCGCCGAGCCAGGGATCCGTGAATCGCTCGGCCAGGTTTACGGATACCACCTTGTCCACGCCTGAATCCATCGTCGCGAAAAGGACGGTGCCGGTGGGATCAATGATCGACGACTCGACGTCGAACCCGGAGGAGATGACGTAGAGGTGGTTCTCCAGGGCGCGGGCCTTGAGGAGCGTGAGGTATCCGCCGGCGGCCGGGACAAATATGATCTCGGCGCCCTGCACGGCGAGGGTGCGGGCCGCATCGGTGTATTCGGCGTCCCAGCAGACCATGATCCCGATCTTCCCGAAGTCGGTGTCGAAGACGGGGCAGGACGACCCGGGCGTGAGGCCTCCCTCTATTTCCTCGCGGGGAAGGTAGACCTTCCGGTACTTGCCAGCCACGTTCCCGCGGCGGTCGATCAGCACCGACGTGTTATAGGCGCCGTGGCCATCCCGCTCGATCAACCCTGCAACGATGTACATGTCATGTTTGCGGGCGCTTTCGCCCAGGCGCCTTGTGCTTGGGCCGGGAATCGGCTCCGCCGTGCTCAAATAGGTTTTGGAATTGCCCTCGTTCAGGATTTCCTCGCCGAGACAAACGAAGTCCGGTTTTTCCTTTGCGATCTCGTCGAGCGCAAGGAGAAAGGCGCCCAGGTTGTCCGGGTTATTATGGGGATGCAGGGACACGGTCCCGATCCGCACGACTCGGTCGGCTGGCCGCGCCGTTTCCACAAGCGTGATGTCGTCCCACCACACCGTTCCCGAAGGGGCCCAGCCGAGGATGAACTCAAGCCTGGCGCTCGCCGCCTGTGCCGGCGCGGGCACCTTGAGCGACACCCGTTTCCAGCTCCCTTCCACCGACGTTTCGTAGGCGTAGTCCGGCTGCGCGACCCGCCGACCCGCTGCATCCAGCCAGTCGATCCTCGCGAGCACCTCCCTGCGCTCATCGGGGACAGACTCGGTGCTGTAATAGGCGGCCAGCTCGTAGTATTGGCCGGCCTTCACGTTTTCGACGGTGTAGGCCCAGCCGCCGTATTCGAGGGGGTTGCCGTTCCCCGAGATCGCAAGCGCGTCCGGGGCAGACCTGAAATGCGTCGAATCCACAAAGCACTTCGGCTTGATCTCGTCCCGCTGGGCCCAGGAAGACCAGCCCGTCGAAGTCTGCAAGCTCTTCGAAAGGGCCTTCAGCTCGATACTTTGCCCTTCCGTGGGCTGGGCCGGGGCCGCCATTGCCAGCACGGTGAACAGGGATAGGCCCGTCAAAAAGAGGAGAGGCCTCATGGTGCCGTCCATCCCTAAACGGATTGTTCGCTGGCTGCAACCGTCGGATCGATGGGATGCTCATTCTGAGCTTTAACCGATTGCGCCGGCATTATAGTTTCCCGTGTGGCAGCCGGCATGGGGACGAACGCACGATGAAAATCTTTTCCATCACAGGGACATCATTGGCCATGCTGGTGCTTGCGCAATGCCAGCAGCCGGGTCCGCCGGTGACTGTGGTCACGATCACGGCAAACCCGCCGTCCATCAGCTCCGGGAACACGTCCGCAATCACCGTCACGGTGACGCACAACAATCAGCCGGCCATCAGTGCCGTCACATTGACCTATTCAGTTACCGGCGATTGCGGCGCGCTTGCGTCGATGGAGGGGAAGACCACTGGCGCCGCATCCCCCACGGGCGTGCCTGGGCAGTCTACCAACACGTTTACGGGGATGACATTTGCTCCCACGGCCACGGCCACCGTCACCGTCACGACTAAGGACAACGCGACCGCGAGCTGTGCCATCGTGGTGACCTCGAAGCCGGTTCAAATGCCGCTTTCCGGATGGACGGGTGGAACGGGGTCGGCGCCCATGGTCACAATCGTGCCCGTCGTCACATCAATAAAGCCTTACCATGCGACCTATCAGGTCGACGCGCCGCCCCAATACAAAATCTATCGAATTGAGATCAAGGTTGACGCCAAGAGCGCCTTTCACACCGGCCATACCGCGGTGATCACGCCCGGCCAATTCAACCAGACCAGCGTCGATATGCAGTACGCCATTCCCCTTCAATGGGATACGGATACCGTCCAGATTGATTCGGATTCTGCAACCTTGGGGGTGTCCACGTGGGACGTGGCGGTGCAGGCGAACGGCGGCACGGGTGTTTTGCACGCTGATTTCAATAAATTGCCCGGGCCGAAATAGGCATTGCCGGACTTGGCGTGGCGTGGGCGGCGGCCGAGTGGCGACTGCGTCGCGCGATCACCTTTCCCCCCGGGAAACTACATGGCTCAGCTAGCCGGCGCGAGCGGCGACAGGGGTGTCGCGCTCGCCGAGGTTTACGAGGTGCCGTGACGGCGGCTCCCGGCTCACGCCGGGCGCCGTTCACTTCACGGTCAGTTTGGCCGTTTCGAATCCGTCGCTTGAGACGACGATGCTGGCACCCGACGCGAGGTCCTTGAAGTCCATCGTCGCGCCGCCCTTTATCGTGGCCGACTTCACGGGGCCGCCATTGGCCGTGACGTTGATCGAAAGCGGATCGGATCCCTGATTCGTCACGTGCATCGTGTACTTGCTGCCGAAGATGCTCTTTTCAAACGTCGAGGAGATCGGAAGACTACGGGTCGCAACAACCGCTGCGGGCTGCGGGGTCGCGGCGTCACTCTTGGCCTTGTCGATCTGCGCCTGAAGGTCCGTGGCGCGGGTATTAGCCTGGTCCAGCTGCTTTCGGACGTCGGCCATTCCGTCGTTGGAGCGGCTGACCTCGCTTTGGAGGCCGGCCACTTGGCCCTTTGCCGCCTGCAGCTGGGAACGCATGTCGGTCTGCGCAGCGTGGGCCTTGGCAAGCTGCGACTGGAAGTCGGTTCCCTGGCCTTGGGCGGTTGCGAGCTGCTGCTGCAGGTCGGTCGCGTGGGCTGTCACCGCCGCAAGCTGGGTCTGGAGACCGGTGGCGTCGGTCTTGTTCTTGTCAGCGTCCGCGCGCGCCTGTGTCGCATCGGCTGTCGCCTGGCTCAACTGGGCGCGGGTGTCGGAGAGTTGGGATTTCTCGCGAAATACGACGAAGGCGAGGACGATAGCGACGACTGCCAATAGGAAAACGGTCGCGCGAATTGCAAAGGGCGATCCCGCATGCATGTCGTGTCGATCTTGGGGGGCACTTTGGGGTCCTGAGACTGGGGATGTGATGTCAGCCATGATATTTTTGGGGTTCCTTGGATTGGACACCATTTTCCGGGGAAAGATAGCCACTTTTTTGCTCTTCGCGATATAGGCTCGCGCAACGTCTGCAAGGGGAAGGGCTTGGGCGGGCGACGGAATGCATGCCCAGCTGGTCAACGGCCCCAAGTCGCGCTACCTGTATGCCCCTCATGAGAAGAATCATGCCGGCGATTCTCGCCCTTTTGCTGACGGCAACATTGTTCGCCACGTGGACGTTTGCTCACTTTGAACGCCTTGCGGGACGTGCATGGATGGCGCTTCCCGTGCTGTTTGTTGCGGGTTTTCTCCCCACAACGATGGTCAGCCACCGGATTCGGGCCCGCTGGCTCGGAGCCCTCAACGTGGCGTCCGGGATTTCCGTCGGGTTCCTAAGTTATTTCTTGCTGGCCGCCCTCGTCTGCTGGGCTGCGGTGGGCCTTTCGCGCCTCGCAGGGTTTTCGTCGGAGGGCGAAGCCATAGCCACATGGGTTTTTGGCGCCGCTGCGGCCGCCGGGCTTTACGCCCTCTTCTCCGCCTACTGGGTTCGGGTGACGCGCGTCACAATCCGGCTTCCGAATCTTCCTTCATTCTGGAAAGGCCGGACGCTCGCCTTGGTGAGCGACGTTCACCTGGGCAATTTCAGGGGGCCCCTGTTCTCGCGTCACGTCGTCGAGCGCCTGATGAGCCTGCATCCCGAATGCATCCTCGTCGGCGGCGACATGTTCGACGGCGTCAAGATTGACGTGGAGCGGGCAGCCAGGCCCTGGTCCGCTCTTTCGGCGCCCTCGGGAGTGTATTTTGTGGGCGGCAACCACGACGACTATGGCGGCAGGAAATCATATTTCGGCGCCCTACGGCGCGCGGGAATGCGGGTTCTCGACAACGAAAGGGTGGATGTCCACGGGCTGCAGCTAGTCGGGGTGCACGACCGGGAGACGCATGACCCGGAGGTCTTCGGCGCCATCCTTAAAAAGGCGCGCCTTGATCCCGTCCATGCAAGCATCCTGCTTGCGCACCGCCCTGAGAACCTGTCGGTCCCCGAGCAGGCCGGGATAAACCTCCAGCTGTCGGGCCACACGCACCGAGGCCAATTCTGGCCCTGGACGCTCGTCGCCAGGCGCGTGCACCGGAATTTCGCATACGGGCTGAACCAGTTCGGGAAAATGAAAGTCTTCACGAGCAGCGGTGTCGGCACGTGGGGACCGCCGTTTCGCCTGGGAACGCGGTCCGAGCTCGTTCTCATCCGGCTTGAGAGCGAATAGGTCCGTCCATGGCGCTGCCTCGGTGCGTCCCCGAAGGCGCCAGTTGCAGGCAAACGGCGGGAATCGTCAGACGATCGCAAAAACGGTGCTAAAACTTCGTCAACCTACGACCCCTGAGGGGACTGACATTGACGATTAAATAGCCGGGTTCAGAAAGGCCAATCGCAGGAACTGTCGAGGACTCCTCCCGAAAACCGGAGGAGCGATTGATGGGCACCGCAGGCCACCTTGCACGAATTCGTTCCCCCCGGAAGTTTGTCGTGCAAGGTGGATCCCTGCGATACCGCCCACCCCCAATTGAAGCTGCTTGAGAGACCCTGGGTTTCCCGTGACGCCGCGTCAAAGGGGGGAACTACGCATCCCATTCACACGTAGCTTCCCGTGAGAAACGCCCGCCAGGCATCCCACCGATGCCGTTCTTGTGTTCTTGCCTGCGAAGCCTCGGGTGGGCAAATATGGCCCTCCCAGCATCGTACCCCAACCGGAAGAAGGCCATCGGGCCCCCCACATGAACTTCACCCCCAGTACAGGCATTGCATTGATCTGCCTTGCGGCGTCCCCGCTCGCGGCCACCCAATTCAGCGATCTCAAGCGCGAGGAGCCCGTTCCTGCGACCGAGCAGATTCCGATCGTCGATTTTGTGCGTCCGGCCCTGTTCGAGAACGTCCAGCTGAACCACACGGGAACCCAGATTGGGGCCATTGTCCCGGGAGACGACGATCATACGAACCTGATCACCTATGAGCTTGCGACCAAGAAGCTCGACGGCATCGGCGCGCCGAGGGGCGACAGGGATATCTCATCCTTTGAATGGATCGACGGCAACCGGCTGACCTACCTGATCAGCGAAAAAAAGATCGTCGGAAGGCATCTCATCCTGAGCGAGGCGGGCAAGCTTGCGAATTCGGAGGAGGTAGGGGCCGCGGGGTCGGATGGAAGCGTCCAAATCCTTGCCAACACGCCGGACGACCGAACCCAGGAGCTGGTGAACCTGAAGGGCTACCATCTGCGCTATGACCACCCCGAATTGATCAACGTGGTGAACCACGGGGATCTCGTCGTTCGGTATCCCGAGCTGAAGACGGACCACGGATTCAACAATGCGTTCTGGGCGGACAAGATGGGAAGGCTTGCCTACGGCATCACCCAGGAGGACGGAATCCTCACCCTGGACAAGCTGGCCGGGGAAAACTGGATCAAATGCCCCGAGGACCTTGACCAGATAGAGATCATCGACTCGGGCGACAATCCCGGCGACGTGACCGCCATGGGGTTGCGGGACGGATTGGCTCCGCGACCGCTTGAGTTCATGGATGCCGAGACAGGAAAGCCGGGCGACGTGCTGCTCCAGGACAAATCGTACGACTTCAACGGATGGCTCTTCCGCGATCCCGTCTCCCATAATATCGTGGGGGCCATCTACCACCGTGCCGCGCCCGTGGTGGTGTGGTTCACCCAGGCCTACCGTGACCTGCAGAAGGTCGTGGACAGTCTGTTTCCGAACCAGGTCGTGCGCATCCTCGGCATGGACGACGCGGGCAAGACCGTCCTCATCGGGTCGGGCACCGACCGCCAGCCCCTCGTGTACAGCTGGGTTGACCTTGAGAAGCACTCAAGCGGCCTCATCAAGAATACGCAGCCATGGATCGACCCGAAGAGAATGCGCTCGACGGGGGTGATCAAGTTCAAGACCGCGGAGGGAAGGCAGCTGGACGCCTATCTTACCCTTCCGGCCGGCGCGTCGAAGAAAAACCCGCCGCCGCTTGTCGTGATGCCCCATCCCTTCATTCAGGGGCGGACTGTCTGGGGCTACGACTCGGAGGTGCAGTTTCTTGCGAGCCGCGGCTACGCGGTGCTGCAGCCCAACTACCGGGGTTCCGCCGGATACGGCTGGATGTTCCCCGAGCAGGACGAGTGGGAGTTCCGCAAGATGAGCGACGACGTGACGAGCGCCACAAAGACAGTGATTGGCATGGGCCTCGTGGATCCGAAAAGGGTCGCCATCATGGGAACCTACTTTGGAGGGTACCTCGCCGCCTCGGGGGCCGCCTACGAGCCGGGACTCTACAAGTGCGCCCTGTCGATGTCGTCGTATTACGACTGGGGAAGGTACATCAAGCAGGACAAGTACAGCCAGTTCTCCAACCCGATATATTCCCGGTATCTTCGGAAGCTCGGCGACCCGGACAAGAACCCGCAGAGGTTCGACGCCATTGCGCCGCTGCGCCATGCCGATCAGGTCAGCACGGCGCTCTTTGTCTCGTGGGGCGAGTACGACGATCCCGAGCTGATCAGCCAATCGAAGGACATGGCGTCGGCCGTTGAGCGGAACCACGTCCAGGTGGAGACACTTTCCTTCCTTGATGAGGCGGTGGGTGTGCGCCACCTCGACCACAAGATCGAGCTCTACTCCCATATCGAGGCCTTCCTTTCGAAGAACCTCTGAGCCACGCCTGGGGCATGGGAGGCTTGGGCAGCGCGCGTTCGTTCTCTTCTAATACCTGCCGCGGAGCCCTTCGGGCCCATTCGTGCATTGAATTGGGTAGTCCGGAAAGACCCGCGCACGGCCTTATTGCGTTGCCCTATTCTGTGCCGGGAATTCCGATCTGCTTGCGAATGATTGCCAGCATCGTGCACGGGCTATGATCAAGAGGCCCTCACTCGTTTCGATCGTTTTGGCGCTCATTCCCATCGGCGCTCTTTGCTTCTCCGTCCCCCTATGGGACCGGATCACGCCCCGTGTGTTCGGGCTGCCGTTCAACATCTTCTGGATAGTGGCATGGCTCGCGCTGACGCCCGCCGTGATGGCCATCGTCTACCAAATCGAGAAGAAGCGATGAATCCCGGAACCGTGGCACTGTCCATCATCTTTGGGATTGTCGTCACGGGGTCATGCATCGGCTTCCTCGCAGCCAAGAGGCGGCAGCTAAACCTGGAGGAGTGGGCCGTGGCCGGCCGGGGACTTGGACTCGTGCTTGTCTGGATCCTCCTCGCAGGAGAGACGTTCACGACGTTTTCCGTCCTGGGGATCAGCGGGTGGATCTATTCAAAGGGCGGCCCGACCCTTTACGTCCTCGTTTACCTCACCATAGGCCAGATCATCGTGTTTTTCATCGGCCCTACGCTGTGGGAGCTTGGGCGGCGGTTCGGCCTCCAGACCCTGGGTGACTTCTTCGCGCGAAGATACGGCGACCGGCTCCTGGCCGCCACTGTCGCCGTGGCGGGCATTGTCTTCCTAATCGTCTACCTGCAGCTCCAGCTCACCGGCCTTGGAATCATAGTCGAGGTGGCGAGCTTTGAACGCATCGGGCGCACGCCCGCCATGGTCGCCTCGACTGTGGTCGTTGCCTGCTTCGTTCTGGCAAGCGGCGTGCGCGGCGTCGTCTGGGTGAGCGTGCTAAAGGATTTCCTGCTCGTCGCCGTGGCGGTGATCGTCGGGATCGGGCTCCCCTATATCCATTTCGGGGGAATCGGCCCCATGTTCACGACGCTCATCAAGGCCAAGCCGGATTTCCTCACGATGCCGGGCGGCACCACGAATCTCACTCATTCCTGGTTCATTTCGACCGTCCTCGTGAATTCGATGCTATTCGCGTGGCCCCATTTTTTCGGGAGCATCTTCACGGCGAAGAACGGCGACACGGTGCGACGCAACTCGATGATCATGCCGTTCTATATGGTGCCGCTGATCCTGATCATCTTTGCGGGCTGCGCCGCGCTCCTTATAACCCCGGGCCTTGCAAATGGGGACCTGGCCCTGCTGACCGCAATCCGGAAGACATTTTCCCCGTGGCTCCTCGGCGTGATAGGGGGAGCGGGTGCCCTCACCGCAATGGTACCCGCGGCGATTCATATACTCACGGCGTCCACCCTCCTCGCGAAAAACGTGTACCGCCCGTATTTCGCGCCGGATATGTCGGATGAGAGGATCGCCAAGGTTGCACGCATCGCCGTCGGAGTGATCACCGTGATTGCGCTGTTCCTTGCGCTCAACAGCTCGGCCACCCTGGTGGGCCTGCTGATTCTGGCCTACTCGGGTGTCGCCCAGTTTGCGCCGGGGATAGTGCTCGGACTTTTTTCGACCCGGGTGACAAGCAGGGGCGTCCTTTGCGGCCTTGTCACGGGGGTTGGGCTGGCAGGCTATCTTTCCTTCACGCACCGGGACCCGTTCCTGGGCCTCAACGCGGGATTTATCGGGTTGGTTGCGAACATACTGGTTCTGGCCGCGGTCAGCAGCCTAACCTCTCGCAAGCCCAATGGGTTCGACGCGCCCGCGGCGTCGGCAAGTCCAGCGGAGTGACGTGGAACCGATAGCCATTGCGGTGAACGACCTCGGAGAGCCGGATGCGGGATATCCGCCCGTCCGGTTCGATGAGGGGGGCACCTGCGTGCCCTCCACTCTACACATCGAGAGTGACATTTTCATCCACTCCAGCTTGAGGCGTTGAAGTAGCTTTGTGTAGTAAAGGTTACTTGACATATTGACAAGGTACCTTTACAGTGACGGTGTGAACAAACCAAACCCACTAAATACGACCGATCTTTGTAATCCATTTTCGGGTCACTATTCCTTCAAAAAGGATATTAGGTTGAATGCCTGGTTCGTGGTAGCGACGGTGCTTTACGCGATCAATATGATGCTGGCAAAGCGACACCCCGAATGGAGTGTCACAATTCGGGCTACATTAGCGCTGATTCCGCTGCTTCCAGGCTTACTATACATTCGAAGCCTGATGCGTTTTATTCGCGGCATGGACGAGCTGCAACGCCGCATCCAACTCGAGGCGTGGCTGTTTGCAACGATAGGGACGATCTTGATTGGGATGGCAATAAGCACGCTGAACTCATCTGGAGTCCATTTGGATAAAGTTGAAAACGGCTTGGGAATGGGACAGGCGTTTATAGTGGCCTTCGTCCTCTGGATAGTTGGCACCACTGTAGCAAACCGCCGCTACAAATGAAGAATCTCCTGCGGGAATTACGTGCGACGAAAAAATGGTCTCAAGGCGATTTAGCGGATGAGCTTGGGGTTTCGCGCCAGACCATCAACGCTATCGAAACCGAAAAGTATGACCCAAGCCTTCCACTTGCTTTCAAGATCGCACGACTCTTTAAGCAGCCAATCGAGGGGATCTTCAAAGCGGAGGCCTAGTGTCTTCCATGAACCAAGGCTCTTTGCTTAGGGCGCTTTAGTATGGCCGTGATGCGCGGAAGCAGTTCCTCGCGATCGGTGAACGACCATCGATCGGCCGGAGTCTCGAAGTTGAAGGGATTGGCGATGGTGGCCGGCATAAATTGCTGGAATTGACGTTACTGTGAATAGCGTAGCGGTGATTACAATAATGGTAAGGAACATCACGTCACATAACGCCCTCCGGGCTGAAGCGAGCCCACTAAGGCCGGCACCAATTCTCAGGTGTCCAATAAAGGCTCCTTTCTTGAACACGTATCGGCATCCTAGATTTTAAGGAGTTCCTTTGGGCGCAGACGCGGGAATCCCCAGGTCAGGCCCGAGACATTCAGTTGGCTGCCGCAGTGGCAGGCGCCGTGCGCCACTCAGCGCCCTCGTCTATCCATGTACGTATCGTTGCTATCTCCGATGCGCTAAGGCTTTGGTATTTGTCGCGGTGCTTCAGGGGCGGCATCTCCAGGTCCTCCACCTCGTCCGAGGCGAACATGACGAGCGGGCTTTCGCTTCCCTGTCCGGGAACCACTGCCGGCTCACCGCTCTGTCCACCCTTCAAGAGGCCGTCCCTAGATGCGATGCTGAACCGCGCCCTCGGCTTTTCTCCGCTGTGGCATTTGAGGCATGACCGCTGGAGGACGGGGTAGACATCGCGGCTAAAATCCACGGCTGGGCCATCGGCTTTGGTCGCGTGGCCGCGCGCGCCGTTTGGAGGCGTCATAGCCAACGTTTTTTGCGAGGCCGCGGTCCTCGCGTAGGAATCGACGAGCGCCGCTACAGGCGGAAGCGGACGCGCCGTGGCCTCGGGATTCATCGTCTGCAGCAGGGCCATCGTTGCCCATGCCGTTCCTCCGGCTGAGATCCACTGGTCATTCCCATGGGGAAACCCACTGTCAAAGTGCGGCTGGAACGGCCATGTCCGGCTGTGCACCCACCATGACCCATCCTCGTATTGAGATCGCTGGAGGAATTGGACGCCGCGCACGTAAGCCGGGTCCGCCACCGCGACGCGCCCCGACTCCCGAAGCGCAAACAGGGCCTCGCCCGTCGCCCAAGCGTCGCTTTCCATGCCCTCGCATTGGGCCCAGCCCCCGTCTTGCGTCTGCATTCCAATGATCGTGGCGGCAAGCTTGCGCAATTTCCGGGGCGGCTCGCCAGCCCAAGCCAGACCCATCAGCTGAAGGGAACGGTCGCCAAACGTCGCGACTTCGGAATTCCAAAGCCACCTGCGCGCACGAGCGAGGCAGGCGCGGGTCTCGTCCTCAGAATGGGGCATGGGGTAGAGCTGCACGGCGCGCACGGCCCAGGCCGTGGTCGCGAAACGGCCGCCTTCAAGGGGAGGGCGAATATCGCTCCAGTGCCATGAGCCGTCTGGGTTCTGCCCGTTGACGAGGTAGCGTACGAACGCCTCGGTCATGCTATCCGGCGCGTATCCTAGCGCATGCAGTCCCATGAGGCCATAGCCCACCTGCACAGGAGAATCGGGCAGGGGGTCTTCCATCTCCCGTGCGGATTCCTCCATTGGATGCCACATCTGGAGCTGGGCGGACAATTGGTGGCCCAGGGCGGCCTCGTCGATGTGCAGGCCGCGCTCGGCGCCCCAGGCAAACGCGACCGCCGGGAGGTACTGGTGGTGACAGGACACGCATTTCGCCTCGTCCCTCACGAAACGGTTGTCGACGAAGCCCGTTGACGCCCGTTGCAGTAGGTCGATCGCTCTCTGGGCGCGCTCCCGCACGGGGACTCCATCAGCCATATGTCGGGCGGAAAGTGCCTTCGACGATAGGACCGCTGGGGGTGCCTTCGCCCCCGCCTGTTCAAGGTAGGCGATCAGGTGCGAATGGGGATTGGCCCTCATCGCGAACGTGAGCGCAGTGGCGCCCGACTCGTTGGCCTCGTTCACATTTGCTCCCCGTTGCACGAGCATGCGGGCGATTGCCGGGTCGCCAGCTTCGTTATATCCGGCAAAAACCATCGGCGGAGTCTGGTGCCCCCGTGGCGACTTGAAGTGCAGGTCGGCTCCCTTGTCTATCAGGAGCGCCGCGAGCGCGGGATGGCCCGAGTAAAGCGCCCAGTTAAGCGCATGGCCCGCAAAATCTGCGTCGAAATTCACATAAGGTCACTTTTCCTACACTCCTCCTCCAAACAACCGATATTTGGGACGAACCCCAATCCGAAATCTATGAACTGGACCATCAGCAAACGAATCGTAGCCATCAGCAGCCTCCTAATCGCACTGCTTTTTACCGTAGGCTCGACCGCCTATTTCAACCTCCGCACGATCCGCACCGAGGCGGTGGGCATCCGTGACGAAAATGTCGCTGGCCTCGTCTATTCGGGGCTGATCACGAGCAGCCTGAAGGACTCGTTCATACGCACCGTCCTTGCGGGCTAGGCGGCGACTGCGGACGAGCGGGAAAAGCTGGTCAAGGAGCAGGAGGGACTGTCGGCCATAACTTCCGACGCCCTGGTCAAGTACGAGGCGTCCATATTTGAAAGCGCAATCGTCGTTTCGAACGGCGATCAGGGTTGCGCAGACGAGCTGTGAACCCGTTCCGGAACCTTGAGGATCCATCCTGGGGGGTTGATCGGCGCGTTCACCGCAGCCCCCTGCCGTATCTTTGGGGCATATTCGGCCCAATGCATGTCCTGATAGGCGGCCTCGCGATAGGTCGGGATGTTAACCAGCAGCCCCCAGACGATCAGGATTGAACAAATCCTCGCCACGCGTCCGGTCTGCACCGCGTTCAGGATGATGAGCCAGATCGCGATCAGTTGCGGGACGAAGACGTACCTCGCACGGGTATGCGGTGTGAAGAACATGCCGAGCGAGTGCCGCACCCGGCAAAGAGTGCTGGCAAGCATGACCACGAAAATAAGGCCCAACACCATGCGCTCCGTCCGGAAGGCGCCTGGGCGAAGGGCAAGAAATCCCAATCCTGCCAGGGTGAGTACGCCCGCGATTGCTCCGAGCACGAGATCGGTGTCGGGGGACTGCAGCGATCCCATGAGTATCGATCCCCCGATTCGCCGGCCAACCAGCGGGAGGATCTCATTGAACGCCACCCTTGAGCCGGGCGGATCTATGATTATCCCGGGGGCGCTGAGCACGAAGTACCCCTGAAGCCCGGCGCACGCGGCGACGACGGCGGCCAGAACCAGGCTGGGCCGGCCTCGCCGAACCCAGGCGCGCAGGATGAAGAGAGGGCAGAGCAGTATGCAGAAGGGCCCGGTCAGGCCCATCGCCGCTGCGGCAATCAGGTCGTGGGCCCACTCTCCCCGGGTTTCGGGATCACCTGAGATCAGGAGCAGGACCAGGCCGATCGCCAGCACCCATTGAAGGTTGACGAGGTTGAGAAGCACCTCATGCGTGTCCGGGACGAGCACGACCGCGAACGCGAAAAATCCCGCAAAATGGGGAAGCGGGCAGCGACGGGACATCGTGCAGCCCGCGACATATAGGGTCACCGCTGTTGCACCACCGACAAAAACCGCCGGCGCCAGGGTTGGATCAACCTGGCTGGAAACCTGCGCTATCATCCGGAGCACGGTGTGAAGGTAGCCTGCAAGGGGTACCAGGAATGCCCGCCATCCAAGCTGGAGTGCCTGCTGATAGAAATAGGCGTCCTCGGCCCAGAACTGGGGATTGGTCCACGCCTGCGCCCGTCTCAGTCCAAGAATGGCCGCGCACGCGGCGATGACGGCGACCTTGGGAGGATCGGCCAGAAGGCCGTGCGCCCGGCTGACCGACTTCACGGGACTTCCATGTTCGACGACGAATTTACCCATTTTGTATTTTCAGCCCGGTTGAGGGGTTCGCGCATTCGGAGCTTTTACCCAGTGGGGCCGGATTGCGATGATTTGTGGACGCCTCGTTGCCAGACAGGGACTCACGGGAGGTCCGACAACGGGCTTCATGAAGTGAAGGAGGCCTTGATCCGGGAATTCCAGGAATTCGCCCTGGGGATGCGCGCACAGCCCAAGCGTTGATCGAACGGACGTTATCTGGGTTTCGCGCCTGTCCCGGGGAGTCTATCCGCTGCTTCCCGGCGGCGTCGGCGGGTTGGTCATCTGGGATATCTGGATCGTTACGAATTCAGCCGGGTACAACGGCGCAAAACCGACCACTATGTTCACGACGCCAAGGTCCATGCTCGCCTGGGTGTTGGTTTCAGAATCGCATTTGACGAAGTAGGCCTGTTCGGGAGTGACGCCCTGAAAGGCGCCCTGCAGGAACAGCGCCTGCATGAACGCGCCGACGCTGAGCTGAATCTGGCTCCAGAGCTGCGCGCCGTTGGGCTCGAACACAACCCACTGAGTGCCTTCCTGGAGGCTGGACTCCAGATAAAAGGTCATGCGCTTAACCGAAACATACTTCCATTGGGGGCCCTCCGGCTTTTGCGTGCCTCCGGGTGGGCCGACGCGAACCATGTCGCCTCGCGCTTCCAGTTCCCGAAGGAAATTCATGGCCCAGATGGAAGCGTTCCCTTTCATTGCTCGTTTTACGTTCGTCACAGCTAGCCGAGTCCCAACCCCTACCCGGATCAGCCTCGTTACGCAACACGGCTTTGCGTTTTGCGGGCGGGTATCGGCCGCGAGCCTTTGTCCAAGGTCGAATGGGCCCGCATCCGCGAGGTGGTGGCCTCACCCGCAATTCGCGAATCCACGATTATTCGCGTAGTGTGGCCCCGTGCAAATAGGCATAGACAGCTTCGCCGCCTCGATCTCTGATCCCGTCACGGGAGCGACGCTGAGCCATGCGCAGCGGATGAAGAACCTCCTGGCCGAGATCGAGCTGGCCGACCAGGTAGGGCTCGACGTTTTCGGAATCGGCGAGCACCATAGGCGCGAATTCCTTGACGCATCGCCGGCTGTCATTCTTTCGGCGGCGGCGGCCCTTACGAAACGGATCCGGCTGACGAGCGCCGTCAAGGTGCTGAGCGCCGACGATCCGGTAAGGGTCTTCCAGGATTTTGCGACACTGGACCTGATCTCGCAGGGGCGGGCAGAGATCGTGGTCGGTCGTGGTTCATTCATCGAGTCGTTTCCCCTTTTTGGGCGGGAGCTCGACGACTACGACGAGCTTTTTGCCGAGAACCTCGACCTTCTGCTGAAAATCCGCGCGAACGAACATGTGACATGGTCCGGCAAGCATCGGGCGCCCCTGACGGGACAGGGCGTTTACCCAAGGCCCGTCCAGAACCCGCTCCCGATTTGGATAGGCGTGGGGGGGACGCCGCAATCCTTCGTCCGTGCGGGCGAGCTCGGGCTTCCGCTCATGGTGGCGATAATTGGCGGCGAACCGCACCGCTTCCGGCCGCTGGTCGACCTCTACCGCGAGGCTGGCCGGCTGGCGGGCCATGCCGCAGAAAGCCTTACGGTCGGTGTGCACTCGATAGGGTTCCTGGGAGACACCACGCGCGAGGCGGCCGATGACTTCTATCCGGGCTTCGCCCAGACGTTCGCGAAGATAGGTAGAGAGCGCGGATGGCCCGCCACGACCCGCGCCCAGTTCGACGCCACGCGCGGGCCCACCGGCGCCTACTTGATCGGCGACGCCGACACGGTCGCGGAGAAAATCCTCCACCTGAACAAGTCCCTGGGCGGAATCTCGCGGATCACTTTCCAGATGAGCGTCGCGACGATGCCGCATTCAAAAATGGCGCGCTCCATCGAGATATTGGGACGGAACGTGGTGCCCATCGTTTCAAAGGCTCTGCGCACCTAATTTTGGCGCGACGCAAAGCCCGATCGCTACGATCGCCGAAAGTATCCGGTCGCTAGGAGGTTGGCGGCGTCCCGCGGATCAACTGGCTGGGTGTACGCGCCCTCCTCAAAACGGTAAAGCCGGCCCGTTACGGGTCCTCGGACAGCGACACCTGAGCGCCGTATGAATTCGATCCGGACGTCCGGACCGCTCCGCGCCAGGTTGGCAATCCCCCAATCCCGGCCCTCGGGGTTGGTTCCCTGGGCAACCTGCGCCCGTCTTTGGCCGCAGCATGACATGGTAGGGTCCTTTCGGGTTGATTATCGCCTGTCGTCCGTTCTTTCAAAGAAGACCGGGGGTTTGTTCAGGCGCTCCGCAAGGCATGCTGCGCCCGACAGGGATAGCCAGATGATCAGCCTTTTCGTCAGGCCGTCGGCGAGGAGAAGCGCGAATGGGATGCTTATCCATAGACTGAGGCACTCAAAGCAGTCCATGAGGCGCCCCCAGACGCCGGTTCCCAGTCTCCGGCGAAAACGCACGATGACGTCCCAGGGTCCGTCTTCAGCGGCCAGGAGATGGGTGAGGCGCCACACAGCCAATGCTGAGTTCACGAGCCAGAACCAGGCGTTGGGCTCCATCACGTCCGTCTCTCAGGTGCCGATGTCATTGATGATGTTGATGGCGAACAGAGCCAGGGTCGAATGATCGTCGCCGCCATTTCCAACCCATGTCGTGTCGTTCACTGTGAGCTCGATCACGTACGCGCACCTGCAGCCGCGGGGCAGCTGCCACGGGCTGGTCGGTACGCAGGGCTGGCTTGGGTCGGGTGGCGCCCCTCCGTCGAGGGCCGTGACGATGTCCCAGGAGGCCAGCAACCCCGAAGCGACGGGCGGGGTCGCCTGCCACAGGTTTGGCACGCGCACTGTGGGACTGGTTCCAGGGGCTGAGCCATTCGGGGTATAGTCCGAGTTCAGGAATCCCTGTCCCGCCCCGCCGTTCTTCTGGTAGCTGAGCGCGTACGCCCCGAAGTTGTCGTTCGGGGTTTTCTGGGTGGAGAGCATGTCGATCGGGTAGTCCCAGGCTATGCCCTTAACCGGAGCCGTCGTTCCCACATAGTCCTTCAGGTGCAGGTCCCCGCAGCCGATCACGCTGCCGACCTGCGTGATCTGCCCGACCACGTTGAAGTTGTCGATCCACACGGTCACCTGGTCCTGGCCCGCTGGAACAAAGGGCGTGTGCGGCGCGGCCGTCGGCCCCTCGTCGACTTCCAGGAAGATCACGGCGCGGCCGTTCGGACCGCTCGGCCACGTGTCGGTGGCCGTGATCTTCGGGACGCTCGGGAATGGGATGGGGCACGATTGGGCGTACCACTTCGCGACCAGATTGCCGTTGAGGACCACGTTGGGCGTTTGAGGGCCAAACCCGCATCCGGAACTCCAAGGGTGAAGGGCTGTCCCGTCATAGGGGACCGGGGAGATGAGGGGGGTGCCTCCCAGCGCGGTCGGGCTTGGCGTGGGGGCGGGCAGCGGCTCGGCTCCGGGCACGGGACCGAACAAAGCGAGCTGGTATTGGGTCATCTGGTTTCCGCACCCGATCGCATAGGCGCTGCCGGTCACGCCGACGCTCCCGCCGATCGATCGCTCGAATCCGGGGCTCAGCGTATTCTGGAGCATCTTGATGTTTGAGGGGACGCCGCTGAACGGATCCTGAGCCACGATGGTGGGGACGTTTGCGACCGCGGTGATCTCGATGGCGTCGATCGCGAATTGGAACAGGGCGCTGACCTGAAGGTGCAGGGCTCCGCTTCCGTAAACATCGAGGTACACGGTGGCCTGGGTCGTTCCCACAGGCAGCAGGTCGAAGTCCAGGTAACCCAGGACGCCCGCCGTGACCGCGGTCGTCGAGGAAGCGTGGAGCGGAGGCCGGGAGCAGTCGGGGTAGACCACCGCATCGTTGATTATGGGGCCCGACACGCTGTAACTCAGCGCGTAGCTCGTGAAGGCCCCGCCGGCCGCAGTTCCTGAAATCTCGATTCCCGCGAGGCTGCATGCGGGCACAAAGGTGAGGGACGAGCAGGCGGGAGGCGCGTCGATCTCGGCGATGAGAGGCTCGAAGCACCTGCGGACGCAGCCGAAGAATCCCTCGAGGCACCTGAGCGCCTCGAGAAGGGTCCGGGCGCGTCCGAGGCAGCACCCGAATTCGAGGGCGCAGATGCAATAGCAGCGGCAGCTCCGGTAAATCGGCTCCTTGGCGTGCTGCGCGTAGGCCTTGGCCCCGAAGAGCGCTGCGGATCCCTCCGGCGAGAGCAGCCGCTCGAAGACACCGTTGGCCGCGTCGTCATCCGTGTGGCAGTCGATCTCGCCTGATTCAATCTCCCCCGCGACATCGACCGGATATTCCAGGTCCTTGAACTGCCCGCTGATCGAGGGCGCGTAGGCCTTCGCCAGGATCCGGACAAGGGTGCCGAAGTCGCGTTTTTCCTCTGGTGTCGGAGGATTCGAAACGGGCTGCCCCAGCGCCTGCCGCACGCAGCGCCAGTAGCGGTTGAGGTAATATGCGAAGCCTCGGTAGGTGCGCGGCCCGCGGCAGACCAGCCAGCCAAATATCAGGCAGCAGATGATGTTCCTGTGGCACCAGGACCCCTGTTCGAACGTCCCGAATTCCTGGACGCCCTCGCCCTGAAGCAGCCGCGTGGCCACGTCGGGGGTGAAGAATCGCTTGAACAAGCCCTCGGCCAGCTCGATTTCGTCGTCGCAGGTGGGCGGATTCTTTTCCGACGCCTGCACCAACGTCTTGGCCGACTCGGCCTGCTTGAGCTCCTTTTCGAGGATGGGCTTGTAGGCCTTCAGGAGGGCGTCCAGGACGAATTGAAAATCTTCGCTGGACGCGGTGCGGGGACGATTTGTGGCTGCCATGGTTAACTTCTCCGTTTGGGTTTCCTGTTTGTGGATGGGACACTTGGCCTAAAATTCTTGGGAGGACGCGGCGTTGGATTCCTATCGAACCTGGCTTAGGGAGTTAGCCCCGCGCTTTATGATGGCCGTCTATTGGCACCGGCCGTCATTCAACAATATAAAGAACACCGTGCGGGATCCGCGCGTCCCCAGGCCATGCGAATTAACCCCTTTTCGGTTCATGCCGAATATTTAATACAACTCTTTCCCTGCGCATGAGAATTGTTGGCGCCAATTGGCCCGCGCAACGCGCAAGAGATATATGGAAGCGACATTTGTTATATAGGAGCGACATTTCAGCGGACCGGTCGGCGCTTGCCGGGACCGCCGCGAGTTGCCATGAGCCCCCGCTGTCGGGCAATGTTGAATGTCGCTCAGCCCTTGGACGGGGCTCGGTCGCTACGCTTTCACCTAATCGAACGGAAACTGGGACTGGCAGAATGCGGGCAATTCGGCCGGAGCCGGAGCCTCACAGTCGGGAATCGCCGACCTGAATTGGATGACAAACGCCTTCGGCGACCTTCCATGGTACAGCTTGAACTCACGCGAGAAGTGCGAAGGCCACCTGAAGCCCAGTCGGAAGGAAACGCTCTTGATGGAGCCTTCCTGTTTCAGCAACTCGCTGGCGGCAATCAGGCGCTGGTTGTGGAGCCAGCGCTGCGGACTGATCCCGAACATCTCATGGGTATAGCGCTCCAGCTGCCGGCGTGAGATATTCAACTCCTTGCACAGACGCTTGGCGCTATAGGAGGACTTCTCGGCCAACTCCCGCCATCGCCCTTGGTTGTTTGCGGCCAGCTGAATCATGGTTCACCATCCAACTTGATCGGTTCATTCCAAGGAGACGCTCGACCGTAGCCGCTGACTCTTACTTGGCTGAAAAGTTCACGGATAGATTTGGCCTGTGCGGTCCGGAGTAGGAGATTTAAATCGTGCCAGACCTGAGGGGGAGCTGTGCGCACTATCCACATCGCCCGAAAAGTTCCGTCCGAAGGCGCGTGCGCAAAAGCGCCGCGAATACGCAAAACGACGTAGCAAATGCCTCTGCCGAGGCCATGCACGTCCGGCAAGTTCGCCGCGATACCCGGAATGCGCGCGACAAGAAGGCGTGCAGTAAGGGCTTGGAGGTATTGTGCAATGGGGCATGGACGAAAAATCATGAAAACGGGAGCCCTCAGGTGATCTGTCAAAAAATTGTCAGAACCAATCGCGGACCTTTTTTCGCCGCCGCGTTAAGATTTCGAAAACCAGCAACGCATCGTTTTTGACCGAATCGAGTTCAGTATTGCGCGGGAGGTCGCGGTTCTCCGGCTTGCGCCCTTGGCCATCGGCTTGTGTTCAATCCGTGGGAAGGCGCAGTTTTTCTCCTCCCAACGGCACGCCTCTGCAGATTTTGAATTGCAATCACAGAAGCCATTGATCGTATGCGTTCCGCCTCCAGCTTTCACCGCCGCGCTTCGTGCTGTTCAATTCGCTCATTTTCATCGTCTTCTTCGCCGTCGTACTGGCGGGCTATTGGAGCCTCCGCTCATGGGAAACGCGCAAGAATCTGCTTCTTATAGCGAGCTACATCTTTTACGGCGCCTGGAATCCGCCGTTCGCGCTCCTCCTCTTTGCGACCACCGCGCTCGATTTCTACCTCGGAAGCCGGATCGCTGCAGCCAAACGGGCCGCCGCGCGCAAGGCGTGGATGATCGCGAGCGTGACGTCGAACCTGAGCATGCTCGGCTTCTTCAAGTACGGGAATTTTGCGCTCGAGAACACCCGGTGGCTCCTCGCCCATGCCGGGATTGCCTACAACCCGCCTCACCTCGGCATCATCCTGCCGATCGGCATCTCCTTCTACACCTTCCACTCGCTCTCCTACACGCTCGACGTGTATCGGGGCGTCTGCGCGCCGACCCGTTCGCTGCGCGACTTCACCCTGGCTGTCTCCTTCTTCCCGCAGCTCGTCGCCGGCCCCATCGTGCGCGCGGCCGACTTTCTGCCGCAGCTCGTGTCTCCTCCAACGCTCCGTCCGAACCAGTTCAGCTGGGGCCTTTTGTTGATGACGCTGGGGATGTTCGAGAAGATCGTGCTCGCCGACACGCTCCTCGCGGGATCGGCCGATGCCGTCTTCGGGTATGCCGGCCATCTTAAATCCCTGGACGCATGGACTGGCGTGCTCGCGTTCTCGGGCCAGATCTTTTTCGACTTCGCGGGGTATTCGACGTGCGCCATCGGCGCAGCGCTTTGCCTGGGATTTCACCTAAAGAACAACTTCCAGTTCCCGTACGCGGCCCTCGGCTTTTCCGACTTCTGGCGGAGGTGGCATATCTCACTGTCAACGTTCCTGCGCGATTTCCTCTACATACCGCTGGGCGGGAACCGCAAGGGCCCCGCCCGCGCCGCCGTGAACCTGGTCATCGTGATGTTCATCGGCGGACTTTGGCACGGCGCCGCGTGGACCTTCGTGGTGTGGGGGCTAATCCACGGCATCTTCCTCATGATTGAGCGCATCTCAAAGGCGCTGACGGGGGACGCTGTCTTCAGCCACACCTTGGCGAGAAGGCTGTTGCTTGGCCTCGGAACGTACGCGGTGGTCTGTTTCGCGTGGGTGTTCTTCCGCTCCTCGACATTTGGCGGGGCCGCCAAGCTCATCCGGTCGATGGTGGGCGGCGTGGACCACGGTGACGCGATCCTGGGGACCCGCGAGATCCTGCAGGTTACCGTGGTGATCGCAGCCCTCCTTCTTGCGCACTGGACGATGCGTGACACAGACCTTGAGACGACGGTGGCCCGAATGCCCCGCGCCCTGGTGGCCACTCTTTGGACGCTGATGCTTTCGGCAATAATACTCACGCAAGGTAGCGGCAATGCATTCATCTACTTCCAATTTTAAGCGGACCATTCCCGGTCTGCCTTGGACGCGCCTCATGATGGTTGCGTCCCTTTTGACGCTTGTGGCCGCCACGGCGTGGGAGATCCGTTGCCGCGCGTGGGGCTACGCCCCCACGTTGAACAACACACCGGATCTCTGGGCGGAAAAGAGAAACGCTGTGCAGCCGGATTCCTTGGTCATCATCGGGGACTCGCGGGCATGGTTCGACCTTGATCTCGACGAGATCGAGCACGGCCTGGGCCGGCGGCCCGTGCAGCTGGCGATTCCGGGGAGCTGTGCCTATCCCGTCCTCGCCGACCTCGCCGCCGACGTCAATTTTCACGGCACCGTCATCTGCAGCGTCGTCCCGATCATGTTCTTTGCGCCTGCCGGGCCGCCGATTGAGAATGCACTGAAAGCGATCAACCGCAGGCACTCGCAGACGGTCGCCCAGCGGTTCAGCAACAAGCTGGGCATGCTCCTGGAGGAGCACGTCGCCTTTCTCAAGCAGGAGGACCTCACGCTGGCCGAGCTTCTCGCCCGGCTGCCGATTCCAGACCGGGCGGGGGCGCTCATCGCGCCTCCCCTTCCGCCCTATTTCCAGACACTGGACAGGGACCGCCGCGCGAGGATGTTTGACGCGTGCGCGGTCCCGGGACCGCTGCAGGACCGGGTCAAGTTCGGCTGGCTGCCGCTGTTCACGCCTCCACCGCCCCCCACCTATGTGCCGCGCGAGGCGTTCCTGAGAGGCATCGCCGCGGCGATCGAGGCCCGGTTCACGGACGCCACGGCGGCGGTGCAGAAGATTCAGTCCCGGGGTGGCAAGGTGGTGTTCGTCCGCCTGCCGGTCTCCGGCGAGCTCAAGAAGCTCGAGGACCACGCCACACCGCGCGCGGGCCCATGGAGCCGGTTGCTCAAGGAGTCCGGCGCGCCTGGAATCTACTTCGAGGATTATCCTGAGCTTGCCGGTTTCGACTGTCCCGAATGGTCGCATCTTTCAGCGCCGGACTCCGTCACATTCACACATCGGCTCGTTCCCCACCTGCTAAGCGTCATGGGCGGCGGCGCGCTTGCCCTGGCGGAAAAGCCGCCCTCAACCTGATTTTCTCGTGAGCTGTTTCTGTGCGGCCTGGGCTTGGTTCTCCGGATGGCGAGGACAGCTCGGGGCTTCTTGTCTCCGTTGAGGCGGCTCAACGCGCGGTCAGGGTAATCGGGTCGAAGCCGTCGCTCGATATGAGGACTTTTTCACCTGGGGGAAGGTGCTCGATATTCACCGCTCCTCCGCCATCAATTACCGTCATCTCGGCTCTGGGCGAATCCACGCCAGAGATCTTGATCCTTAGGTTCAGCGCGTTTGTCCCCGAGTTGTTAATGTGGAGTGCGAATCCCTGGTCCCAGAAGGACTTCTCAAATGTGGTGATCAGGGGCAGCTTGCGTGCCTCGACAATCAGGGGATGCACCTTGGTGAGATCCCGCTGGGCCTTCGCAAGCTGCGCCAGGGCGTCAGCTGCGTGGCTCCTCGCCTGATCCAGCTGAACGCGAAACGCGTAGGATTCCTGGACGGCGCGGTTGAACTGCGCCTTCACCTGGTCCAGCTGCGACTGCAGATCCGTCCGCAGGATTTGATCTCTGGCCAGCTGTGCCTGAAGTCCGGCTGACTGCGCCTTCGCCTGGTCCAGCTGCGACTGTAAATCCGAACGCTGACCCTGGTCGCCCGCCAGCTGCGCCTGGAGGGCGGCAGCCTGCGCTTTCGCGGCGTCCAATCTTGCCTGGATCTCGTCGGCCTTCAGAACCGACCGGGCTAGCTGCGCCTTCGTGTCGGCGAGCACGGTATTCTGGGTACTGATGCTTTTGGCGATGTAGATGGCGACTATTGCGAGGACAATACAGGCCGCGAGAATCCAAACGGTCGTTCCAGCTCGGTTGCCTTTTTCTTCCGGAGTGCGGGGGAGGGCCCGCGGCTCGACATGGGGTGGGGGGCGTTTGTCGATCATGGTTGGTATCAATGCATGGACCCCAAATACCCAGATTGGAAGCGTGCCGTTCGCATCGTACCCCAAACAGACGCGGCCAAAGCGCAGATTAGGCCGGGTCCGGTGACGTTACGGCTCAGGATGCGGGACGGTGGATAAGTCGCGCGGAGCCTGTGATATCGCCGGCCGAAAGCGGTAGTAAGCCTCGACGGCATCGAGTCGCGCCAAACCCCGCAGGCAACATTGCGAGGCCGGCGTCCGAGGCCGTTCACCTTACAAAAACTCAACTCCCATCAAAATGAAACTACGTCCCGTCGCCGTTGGTGTCCTGGCCGCCGCGCTCAGCTTGTCCGTCACCCTTCCGCTCTCCGCCGCGTCGCAAAAAAGCCCACCGGTTGCCGTCCCCGTGCAAATCGTCACCGTTGTCTCCAATGGGAACATGAAAATCGCGCTCGGAAGCGACTTCGGCGATGTGTTTTTTGCGATGAAGTACAAGAACCGCGAAAGGCTGGCGTCCAACATCTGGGTGTTCTCAGACTTCCATGCCGACCCCGACTCGGAATTCATGCACGGATGCAGGTACCTGATCGTGACGTTCGCCGACAAGAAGGTGGTCAACCTGCGGCTCGTCAACCAGCCGGCCGTGGCCTCGATCGTCGCGGATCTGAGGCTCGGCTCGCAAGCGCGAAACGTCGCTAGCCGCTAGCGATTCGACAGGCCATTGAGCGCGCAGTCACTTCAGAATTGGCCTTGAGAGCATCGCGCCCTGAATGGACTGAATATCCCAGACATTGGGGCCCCGAGATGACCCTGGGTCTGAGGCAGGAAGGACTGCCGCAGTGGGCTCCAGGCCCCATTTTCCCTGCTGATTTTCCGGCATGAACGTCCGATCCGCCGATAGGATGGGCCGAAAAAATTGACCTTTGCCTACACTCGGGACGCCGGGTAGAGATGCCAAATGCAGTCTAGGGTTGTCTTTTTCGCTCCTCCCGAAGTGACCCCCCTCGATCTTGTCGGCCCTTTGCAGGCCTTCCTGATGGCCGGCCGTGGCCTGGACAAACGCTACCGAATCGAAGTATGCGCGCTCACCGAAACGATTCACGCCGCGGGCAACCTGGATTTCTCCAACTTGCTGCCCTACAGACAAATCAAATTCGAGGCGACCGACACCTTGTTTGTGCTGGGATGCAATGAGGTCACTCCCGAATTCATGCAGGCGCACAAGCCGATATTCCCGTGGATCCGGAAGGCCCAGCTGGCAGGGGCGACCATATGCTCGGTCTGCACGGGAGCCTTTCTGCTGGCCGAAGCCGGAATCCTGGACGGTTTGTCCTGCGCCACCCATTGGGCGGACGCCGATTCGCTCCAGCAGCGGTATCCGATGATAAGAGTCAGGAAGGAAGTTCTGTTTGTGGAGGAGGGGAAAGTCTTCACCAGCGCGGGGATCGCCTCGGGCATTGACCTAGCCATCCACCTCATCGGCCGGCAACACGGTGAGAAGCTTGCGTTCGAGGTCGCCCGTCGTCTGGTGATCTATCTGCGCCGCAGCGGTGGATTCCAACAGGAGAGCATCTACCTGCAGTATCGTAATCACATGGATGACGTCGTACACAGGGCTCAGAGCATCCTCATCGAAAACTTGGACAGGCCGCCAAGCCTGGTCCGGCTCGCTGAGGAGGTCGGTGCGAGTCCCCGCAACCTCTCGCGCCGATTCCGGCAAAATCTCGACCTTTCAATGGGGGAATATCTGAGGGAATTGCGACTGGAACGGGCCCGCTCGCTCCTTCAGGAGACCGGCTCGAAGGTCGAGGACGTGGCCAGGGCGTGCGGATTCAACGGAAGCCGGCAGCTCCGAAACCTATACCACGGACGATTCGGCCATTCGCCGAGAGACATGAAGGCGGCGGTCGTCGGCGATAACGGGTAGCAATTCCGCGAAACGGCCGCCAGGTTCTGAAGGGGACGGTATGCCGGGCCGAATTGGCCCGAAATTGCCCATCGATGGCCTAGGCGCTTTTGGCGCGGGCAGGTATGCTCCAAGGACGGGCACCTGGGGCCTCTTCGGTCAATCAGGTCAGTCCGCAACGATCGTTCCACAAAAATTCGACCTGCCGGATTCCCAACCCATGAAATTCTCGAAACTGATCCTGACGTTTGTCTTTTCCGTTGCCCTTGTCGGTGCCGCTTATTCCGCGGACCCGGTGACACCCGAGTCATTGCCGGACGGCCAGCACATGTACGTCATCGAAAGGGTGATTCCAGGCGCCGGCGCCTTCTCCCCCGAAAAATTGAAGTCCATTGCCGAGACATCCTGTGGCGTGCTGAACAAGATGGGACCGAAAATCCAGTGGCTCCACAGTTACGTGACAGGCGATAAGATTTACTGCATCTATGTCGCCTCGAGTGAAGCGATGGTGCGGGAACACGCCAAGGAGGGCGGCTTCCCGGCCAATTCGGTGAGTGAGGTCAAAACGATCATCAGCCCTGAAACGGCAAAGTAGTCCGGGCAAGGCCAAGCGCGCCGGATCGATTCGGATCGCGATCGGTTCGGCCGCGCTCGCGTGGCCACGGAACTGTTGCAGAACATCATCGTTACCGGCGGCGGAAGCCTGATCAAAGGATTTGGTGCGGCCCTCCAGACGAAGCTTCAGAACGAAGGTTTCGCTAACCCCCGCTTCAAGGTCCTTGGCGAAAACTACAAGGACTATGTCGCAAAGGGAGCCTTCAAGGCGGCCCGCCAGGCGAAGGACCGGCAGTGGCAGACACTGCTCGGCTGACGCCGCGCTCGCACTAGGAGGCAGGTTCTCGCGTCGCACAACGCAGGGAACCTGCGCTTTGCGTGGTCAGGTTTCGTCAGAAAATCCCAAAAGAGGGTGGGGAGATGCAACACTCCCGCATTCGCGCCTCGACATTATGCGAAAGCGGCGGACCGGCTGTCGCTTCCCTGATCATGGGTAACGGCGCGCCACCGTCACGGGATCAGAACGGGTTTGCCCCTGATGGTCGAAGACGCGATGCCGCGGTAAAGCTCGGGCGCCTGGGCGAGAGGGTAGGTCTCCACCTTGGGCAGCGGTAGGTCTCCGTTCTCGATGGAAGGAGTTAACGACCGCAGAATTTCGGCCGTTTCATCGAAACCCAGTTTGAGCGAGTCGACGCCGAGCAGGCGCGATTCGTTATGATAGAAATCGACCAGGTTGAAATCCACGCGCGGTTCAGGATTGGAAGCGATCACCACCTGTCGTCCCCGCCAAGCGAGAGACTGCAGGCATTTCTCAAACATCGCCCCACCGATGACGTCAAAGACGACATCGACCCCTCTTCCCGCGGTTGCGGCCCTGACTTCGTCGGGGAGTTGCGTCGTCTGCAGGTCGATCCACGCGTCGACAGGCAGGTCGCCCACCTTGGCGAGGTCGGCCGTGGACCGCACCGTACCGAAGATCTTCGCTCCCAACCGATGCGCTATCCGCGTCGCGATGCGGCCCACGTTGCCGGTGGTTCCGGTGATGAGGACGGTCTCCCCCTTCCGGAGGCGGGCTGAGTTTACCAAGGCGGCCCAGGCGGTCATGTAGGCGACGCCGATTCCTGCGCCCTGTTCAAAGCCTGCGTTGTGCGGCAGAGGCAGGACTGCGCTCGCCGGCAATGTGAGAAACTCCGCATGGCTGCCATCGCGCCCGAAGCCAAGGTTACCCCCCGATCCAAAGACGGATTTGCCCACCAAGTCCTTGGGTCCCTCCACCACGATGCCGGCAAAATCGCGGCCCGGCGTGCGCGGGACGGTCGTTCCGTGAATCCTTCCCTGCACATTCTTGATGTCGCTCGGGTTGATCGCGGCAGCCTTCACTTGGACAAGCACCTCGCCCGCTGCCGGCTTGGGTACCGGAATGTCCCGGATGTTCAGTTCGTCCAAAGAACCTGTTTTTTCGAATCTCAGGGCATGCATGCGTGGCTCGGGCTTATCACGAATTCGGCCTTTAGGTTAGAGCGGCGAACGGGAGAGACGGCGGCATAACTGATTGCGGGGAGCAAAGTGCAGGATTCGCATCTCAGCAAGCGGGAGCGGGCAAATGCAATCCTGCCGTGGCGAAGGCGATTGGATGATTTGGGGCCTGGCGCAACCGTTCATCTCGGGAGGCTGCGGGATCTGAACCCGGTTCCCACTTGTAAGACAAGTCGCTAACTGACGCTGACTTAATTGAGTATCCGGAGCCGGAAATTATCTTCTTCGTGCCGGTTGGCAGGTGGTCGGACGGGACATCCGCGCATAAGGAATGAGTAGCAGTCTGAAAAAGCGGCATGCCGGCGCGGTGAATCCATTCGATCCGCGAACCTCAAGCGCTGTGCAGGCGCAGTTGATCGAAGATCTGTTGGATCTCGGCCGTAACTCCTCAGGGAAGATGGCGCTTGAAATAACCTCTGTTGATATTGGAAACGGTGATATCGGCGATTGGATCCATTGGGCTTGGCTAGATGTGGAGTATCAGCTTGGTTGGACGCACTTCGTACCCTTCCAATGAATCTCATCCGTACCCTTCCTGCCAGTTTCCTGGTGGTCGTGACGCTCAGCTCCTGCGCTGCTCCGGCCAAAGTGTCCGAGGAAAAAGACGCCAACGGTAACAAGATTGAATACGTGTATTACACCCCGACCGGGAGCAACCTGCCCATTAAGGTGCGCAAAGACCAGCTGAAGACCCCCGAAAGTGAAACCGACGCCGACCAAAAAGCTCTCTTGGATCTCCAGAGGGAATCGGCCGCCGATAAGTCTCCAAGTCCCGGCGGTCGGTGAGCGAGATCACATTCTGCTGGATTCAGCTACACGCTTTCGTCTAACCCTTGGACCATGCCGATGCCTGCCTCGCGCGGCCATCGGAGCTTCATCGCCAGCGAGCGGTTGCAACCGCCGATGCGGAGGATTTAAGGATTCATCGACGACTTGGCCGCCAGGCGCTTCTTTTGACGACGCCCTGACCGGGATCAAAGCCATTTCGCCTACGGCGCCGATCATCACGACGCTTTTGTCGCAACGGTGCGTGAGGCGGCCCTTTCACGAGGGGGCGAATCGTGAGCATGGCGACGACCCGGACTGGCGTGTGTCCGGCGCGCAGCGCCGGGCCGGTTCGCTGCGCCTCGTGCCCCCCATCGGCCGCGCAGCGAGCAGCCATTTCATTAGAGGCCCGATTCGCGCGCCCCATGCGGCCTCGTTGTGCGCCGCGCCCGGGATCTCGAGGTAGTGCAGCTCGTCCGGCTCGTTCCAGCCCCGTGCAACGAGCGCGTCGCGCAATCGGCGCGCATGCTCCCATCCTGGCTCCTCGGTGCCGGTGTCGAGCCAGATGCGCACAGCGGGCTTCCTGCGAAGCGCCTCCACAAATCGCACCGGCGCCATGTCATCCCACCAGACCGAGGGCGACAGCAATCCCGCGTGCCCGAACACGCGCGCGTGCCAAAGGGCGATGTAGAGCGAAACGAGGCCGCCCATTGAAGATCCCACGACCATCGCGTGCTCGGGCGCGGGCTTTGTCGGGTAGCGCGCGTCGATGAACGGCTTAACTTCCTCGACGACGAAGCGGGCGTAACGGCGTCCGCGACCACGGCTGCGGCACTCCTCGCCGCCCCATCCGGTGAACCTCCCGGGCGTCGGAGCGTATTCGTCCATTCGGTCGGAACCCGCGTTGTAGATGCCCACCATGATGGGAGGCTCGATTTCCCCCGAGGCAATGAGCCCAGCGACCGTGCGCCCGGCATTCCACGCGTTGCCGAGGAAGGCCGTGTGCGGATCGAAGATGTTCTGGCCGTCCTGAAAATAGACGACCGGGTGGCGGCGCCTGCGGCCATCGCAGCCCGGCGGAAGCCACACCGCGAGATTGCGTCGGTTGCCCATAATGAGCGAAGGAAAGCGCCGATGGAGGCGCAGGGTACCATGGGGCGGCATTGGGTGAGAGTGAGGCATGTCAGGGGGAGGCTGGAATCAAGCGCGGAGCCAACGCCCATGCCAAGTGGTTTTCCAGTCCCCGCTTCAGTCAGGCCGGGGAATGCGTTTGCGGCGGCATTGCCAGGCAAGCCGACGTTTGGTCTAATCGCACCCGCCAATCCAACTCCGATGAAGGAAGAATACATCCGCTGGTATACGCCGCACCTCAGCCGAGAGTTTGAGATTCTGGTATTCGGCCACGCGGGCTATCCCGTCATCGCGTTTCCGACTTCGCTCGGCCGCTACTACCAGAACAAGGACTTCGGCCTCATCGGCTCGGTCGCCCACCTTGTCGACGGGGGCCATGTGAAGATCTACTGCCCCGACGGCATCGACGGACAGAGCTGGTACAACCAATCGATCCATCCCGCTGATCGCGTGCGAACGCACATGGCCTATGAGAACGTGATCCTCCACGACCTCATACCGGCCGCGCAGCGCGACACGGGCCGGGCCAAGGTGTGCGTCGCAGGCGCGAGCTTCGGGGGCTACCACGCCCTCAATTTCGCGCTCCGCCATCCGGACAAGGTCGGCTACTGCATCAGCATGGGAGGCTCGTTCGACATCAAGCCGTTCCTCGACGGCTACTATGACGACAACTGCTATTTCAACAATCCCGTCGACTATGTCCCTGGCCTCAACGATGGGCGCCTCCTCGGCCTTATCCGGGCCATGGGCATCGTGCTCGGCACGGGCGAATGGGACAACTGCCGCCCGCGCAACCTCGCAATGTCCGCGCTATTGAACAGCAAGGGCATCCCGCACTTTCTCGATGACCGAAGATGGAGCGGCCACGACTGGAACTACTGGCGCGACATGTTTCCCCAATATCTCGGATTGATCAAAAACTGAGTTATTGCCTCCCGAATCGGCCGCTCCGGCTTGCCCGGCCCCGCGACGGGCCCAACCTTCAGTACCCGGTCACCCAGCGGGCCGCACCACGCTCATAATATCCTGACCAGTCTTTCCCAGTTCCCCATGAAGAAAATCGGCATTCTCCACGGCAAAGAACGCACGTTCCCCCAGGCATTCGTCGAGCGAGTGAACGCGATGAGCGAGTCCGGCGTCGTTGCCGAGCCCGTCGTCATCGACAAAGTGATCCAGGGCGACCCGACCGAATACGCGGTCATCATCGACCGCATCTCGCAGGACGTTCCCTTCTACCGCGCCTACCTGAAGAACGCGGCGCTCAACGGCACCGCTGTCATCAATAATCCGTTTTGGTGGAGCGCCGACGAGAAGTTCTTCAACAACTGCCTGGCCACGAAACTGGGAGTCGCTGTGCCGAAGACCGTCCTCCTTCCCTCGAAGGACCATCCTGCGGACTGCTCGGCGGAGTCGTTTTCGAACCTCGCCTTCCCGCTTAGCTGGGAGTCCATCTTCGCCTACGTCGGCTGGCCCGCCTACTTCAAACCGCACTCCGGCGGCGGCTGGAAGAACGTCTACAAGGTCCACAATGCGGACGAGTTCTTTAAGGCCTACGACGAGACCGGCCAGCTCGTGATGCTCCTGCAGGAGGAGGTGAAGTTCGACGACTACTACCGCTGCTACTGCATCGGCCAGCAGGACGTGCTCATCATGCCCTATGAGCCCCGCAACCCCCATCACCTGCGGTACGCCGTCGACCGTCCGCCCGCGGCGAAGGCTCTCCTGGAGCGCATCGAGCGCGACGTTCTCGCGCTGAACCGCAACCTCGGCTACGACTTCAACACCGTTGAGTTTGCGGTCCGCGACGGCGTTCCCGTGGCCATCGATTTCTGCAACCCGGCGCCCGACGCCGACCGCGCCTCCGTTGGCGAGAAGAATTTCGCGTGGGTGGTCGACGCTGCGGCGCGGCTTGCCGTGCGCAAGGCGAAGGAGCACTCGCCCGGCGCCAGCGCGCTGAGCTGGGGCAAATTTGTGAAGACGGCCGCAGCAGGAGGGCCGCCCGCGTGAATGGCGCCCCTCGGGGATCCGCCGCGGATGAGTCCGCATCCCGTCGACGTAATCCATTGAATCCGGCCGCAGAAAGCCCTCCACCGTGAGCGCCGCTTCCCCCAGATCCCCCGGCAAGGGGTCCAGCCTGCGCGCAGGTTCCGCGAAAAAGCAGGGCCGCCTCTTCACCCTGGGCATAGAGGAGGAATTCCAGATCATAGATCCCGAGACCCGCGAGCTGCGCTCGCGCATCGAGCAGATCATGGAAGACGGCAAGATGGTCCTTCATGAGCGCGTAAAGGCCGAGATGCACCAGTCCGTCGTCGAGCTGGGCACCGACATCTGCGACACGGTCGGCGACGCCCGCGCCGCCGTGGCCAACCTCCGCTCCATCCTTTGGAAGCTCGCGCAAAAGCGCGGCCTGACGATCGCGGCCTCCGGCACCCATCCGTTCTCGCACTGGATGGACCAGAAGATAACGGAGGGGGACCGTTACAGGGTCATCGTTGAGGACATGCAGCAGATTGCGCGCGCGAACCTCATCTTCGGCCTCCATGTCCACGTCGGCATCCCCGACCGAGGAACCGCGATCCAGGTGATGAACATGGCGCGCTATTTCCTGCCGCATATCTTCGCGCTCTCGACCAACTCGCCTTTTTGGTTGGGGAGCAACACAGGCTTCAAGAGCTACCGCATCAAGCTCTTCGAGCGTTTCCCGCGCACGGGCATCCCCGACGCCTTCGAGAGCCTCGCCGAATACAACGACTACCTCAACCTGCTCGTAAAGACGAATTGCATCGATAACGCCAAGAAGATCTGGTGGGACATCCGTCTTCACCCGTTTTTTGACACCATCGAATTCCGAGTCTGTGACATTCCGATGCGAGTGGAGGAGACCATCGCGCTTGCCGGACTCATGCAGGCGCTCGTCGCAAAGCTCCACAAGCTTCTCAAGGCAAACTTGACATGGCACAACTACCGTCGCCGCCTGCTCGATGAAAACCGCTGGCGCGCCGCGCGCTACGGCATAGGCGGCAAGCTGATCGACTTCGGCAAACAGGAGGAGGTGGAGACGCCCGCACTCGTCCAGGAATTGCTCGAGTTTGTGGACAAGGAGATCGACGAATTGGGCAGCCGGAAGGAGGTGGACTACATCCATGAAATCCTCAAGAAGGGCACCGGCGCGGACCGCCAGCTCGCGGTCTGGAACGAGACCCACAACCTGCGCACCGTCGTCGACTACATTATCTCCGAGACGACCGCCGGGTTGGAAAAATAATGTATCGCCCCCTTCCCGGGGGCCCTCAGCCTAACGTTCCATTCATGTCCGTAGTCGACCATTTCCCATGCACAGCGTTCGATCCCGCCCTCACGCCTGGCGCCCGGAACGCCATCCACGTTTGCCTGAAACTCGGATCCCACGAGCGATTCACGCTCATTACCGACCGCGCATGCGCTGAAATTGCCGCCGCGCTCCTCGCCGAGGTTGAGAAGACCGGCGCCCAATTCTCAATCTTCGTCCTGGAGGACTACGGCCCGCGCCCCCACCGCGACATGCCGCCGAAAATCCTCGCCGACCTCGCCCTCTCACAGGTCAGCATTTACGCGGCAATCACGCAGCCCGGCGAGCTGCGCACCCGTATGCAGATGATGGGAGTCGTGAACAAGGGCCATCTCCGCCACGGCCACATGGTCAACATCAACCGGCAGATCATGCTGGAGGGAATGTGCGCCGACTTCGTCGAGGTCGACCGGCTGAGCCAGAAGCTCATCGAAAGGGTTCGCGGCGTGAAACGCATCACCTGCCGCACCGCGGCGGGCACGAATTTCGTCGCCGAGCTGTCGTCGGAGCTCAAATGGGTCAAGACGGCCGGCCTCATCACATCCGAAAAATGGGGGAATCTTCCCGGCGGTGAGATCTTCACTTCTCCGTTCAATTCGAACGGCCGATATGTTGTCGACGGCGTCGTCGGCGATTACCTCTGCCAGAAATACGGCGACATCGGGGCCACGCCGCTCACGATCGATATAAAGGACAATCGCATCGTCGGCCTCGCCTGCGAGAATGGGGAGTTGCTGAGGGAATTCGAGGCCTATTGCCACACGGACGAAAACAGCGACCGAGTGGGCGAATTCGCGATCGGCACCAACATCGCATGCAAGCGTATCATCGGCCATATCCTGCAGGACGAGAAGCTCCCGGGCATCCACATTGCCTTCGGCCATCCCTATAGCGAGCACACCGGCCAGAAATGGGTAAGCAGCACCCACATCGATTGCGTCGGACGCGAATTCGACGTCTGGATCGGGGACGAGCAGGTGATGCGGCGCGGGAGATTCCTGATCTGAAACGGAGCGCACAGGTCGTCGCACGGCGTTCGCCGAATGATTCCCATCCTGCGCCAGCGCTATAACAGCGCCTTCACCGCGGAGCGCTACGCGGCGCTCCTCCACGACGTAGGCACAACCCATTATTGGGCGCCCGATTTCCGCGTTGCCGAGACGCCGCTTTTTCTGGACGCCGATGCGGCCGCTCGGCTCTCGAGCGCGGCCTCCGATATTGTTGCGCAGCTTTCGACGCTTGGATTCCGCACGCATGCGTCCGGCGCCATCCCTGCCGGTCTGGGCGTGCCCGCCGAGACGCCGTACCCCCATTTCCTTTGCATCGATTTCGCGCTTACCCGGGATGCGTCCGGCGCCATTCATCCCCAGCTGATTGAGCTGCAGGGATTTCCCACCGTCGCGTGTTTCCAAATACTGCTTGCGCGCAGCTACGCGAGGCATTTTCCGGAGATTCCGGCCGACTTCGAGAGCTACTTCGGTGGACTCGATGAGGCAGGCTGCATCGCGGCGCTCCGGGCTTCGATCGTTGGCAGCTGCGATCCTGCCGAGACCGTCCTCCTTGAGATTGAGCCCGCCGGGCAGAAGACGCGCGTCGATTTCGCCGCCACCCACGATTTGCTCGGCGTTCGCCCAGTATGCGTCACCGCTGTGCGCAAGCGCGGAAGAAAGCTCCACTACGAGGTCGAGGGCCGAGAAGTCCCGATCCGCCGCATTTACAACCGCGTGATCTTCGACGAACTCTTGCGCAATCAGCCGCCGATGCAATTCAGCCTTTTTGAGGACCTCGACGTCGAATGGGCAGGCCACCCCAATTGGTATTTCCGGATCAGCAAGCACACGCTTCCCTTTCTGCGTGGCGATTTCGTGCCGCCGTGCGAATTCGTGAGCGAACTCCACGGGATTCCCGGCGACCTGGAGAACTATGTGCTCAAGCCGCTCTACTCGTTTGCAGGCCTTGGTGTCGATATCGCTCCGACGCCCGAAAAGATAGCAGGAGTTGCGAAGCCGCACGAGTGGCTCCTGCAGCGCAGGGTCGCTTATGCGCCTCTCCTTGCGACGCCCGACGGCCCCGCCAAGGCCGAGGTGCGCCTGATCCTTGCCGGCGACGGGACCGGCTGGCCGAAGCTAATCAACAATCTGGTTCGCCTTACAAAAGGCGCGATGCACGGTGTCGACTTCAACAAGAACCGGACGTGGGTCGGAGCGAGCGTCGGACTTCACCCTCTGCTCCCGCGATGAATTGGGGGCCTGCATTGATTTGATGCCCTGTGTCGTTCACTAAAATGGTGGAGGTGCCGGGATTTGAACCCGGGTGTTCGTCCCTGGGACTTTCGGCATAAATAGCCATTTTCCACTCGGTATTGTCTGGGATTTGTCTGGATTATGGATCCGAGAACTCAGCACGCCACGCAGCTTTCGCGGGCTCAAACCCGTGCCTGAAAGGCGTCCTCAAATGCCCGAACTGACACCGCTATGAATTCAAAATTCGACCTGGCGTATCATCCCGCATTCGTGACCGAAGCAGGCGAGCGCCTGCCGTCGCAGCAAGCCCGCATGTTTTTCGCGGCGGTGCTTCTTTTCGTTCTGTCCTTTCTTCCCGTAATGCAGGCGCAGGACGCAAAGTCTCCATATCCCGCGATGGCGCCAATCGATCAATACCTCATAAGCGATCGAAGTGCCGAGATCGCACGGGCTCGAAGCTCAGCGCCGGAAGCGCTCTCACGCGATGCAACGGTCCTTGTACTTTGAAAGAATGGCTACGAGACGGCCATCGAGGGCAAGAACGGCTTCACATGTCTTGTCGAGCGATCATGGATGTCACCATTCGACAGCCCGGATTTTTGGAACCCGAAAATCCGCGGCCCGGTCTGCTACAATGCGGCGGCTGTGCGATCAATTCTTCCCTACACGCTCAATCGGACGAAATTGGTGCTGGCCGGCGCACCAAAGGCGCAAATGCACGAGAGCATCGTCGCGGCGGTCGCGAAGGGCGAACTTCCCGTGCCGGAGACCGGTGCGATGTCCTATATGATGGCGAAGGACGGATATCTCGGCGATTCCGCCGGACACTGGCATCCCCACCTGATGTTTCACATTCCAAAGAACGACGGAGCGAGTTGGGGAACAAACCTTCCTGGATCGCCAGTCGTGTACAATGATCAGTTCACTGATACTCCGGAACCGGAAATTATCTTCTTTGTGCCGGTTGGCAGGTGGTCGGATGGAACATCCGCACATAAGGAATAGAAGCAGTCTGGAAAAGGGGGCATGTCGGCGCAGTGAATCGAGTCATTCCACAGACCCTTAGAGCAGATTCTTCCTGAATCGGCCCATTTCGGGTGATCCGCTTGGATAGCGGCGGGTGATTTCTTGGGCAACGACCCCGGGGGCTCGCCCTTGCGACCCTGCTCCCACTGGACCGAGGACAGGCTATTACTCCGCGGCCAGCGTGACGGCCTCGGGCCGCCCGGGGTCCGCCCCGAACTTCCTCGGGAAAGGCGCGTACGCGGCCGCGAGCACCGAAGGGATCGCCGCGAACATCACGATGATGAAGTATGCCTTATATCCAAAATGGTCAGCCAGCGGGCCGCTGATCATCTGCGTCGGAACGAGCATCAGGTTCATGAGCGCGGTGCAGAACGCATAGTGAGTCATGTGGTACTTCCCGGGCGAGATCTGCTGCATCATGTAGAGCATGTTGGCCACGAAGCCGAAGCTGTACCCGAACTTCTCGACCGTCACGAGGG